>Ga0247780_1000405_pt1 | contig 42215 bp, 33 predicted proteins | sample UWRJL079202R5_FD_179927 | JGI IMG/M metagenome (GOLD analysis project Ga0247780, IMG submission 179927) | Plant litter microbial communities from Arlington Agricultural Research Station in Wisconsin, United States - UWRJ-L079-202R-5 | ecosystem: Environmental > Terrestrial > Plant litter >...
GAGTTTCTTTACCAGCGGTTCTGACTATCAGCAGACTTGCACTGCCGTCATCATGGCCCAGCTTGGTTGTTACATACCAGCAACCTCCGCCCGGCTCACGCCCGTCGACCGGATCATGTCCCGGCTAGGGGCTAACGACAACATCTTCGCCGGGCAGTCCACCTTCTTCATCGAGCTCTCCGAGACGAAGAGAATACTGACCGAAGCCACCCCCCGCACGCTGGTCATCCTCGATGAGCTTGGCCGAGGCACCTCATCTTACGACGGGCTCGCTGTCGCGCAGGCCGTCTTGCACCACATTGCCAGTAACATCGGCTGCATCGGGTTCTTTGCAACGCATTATCGCTCCCTAGCCACCGCCGAGTTCGCCAAGCACCCCGAGATCCGGCCGCGACGGATGCAGGTGTACGTCGACGATGCGCAGCGGCGCGTCACCTTCCTCTACAAGCTGGAAGACGGTGTTGCCGAGAGCTCCTTCGGCATGCACTGCGCGGCCATGTGCGGCATCCCAGCCAGGGTGGTGGAGCGCGCCGAGGCGGCGGCGCGGGAGTGGGAGCACAGCGGCCGTCTGAAGGCGAGTGTTTTGGAGCGCGCTAACCAGACGGCCTGTTATATCCCCTTGGGGTTTCTAAGCGACGTCGCGAACATGCTGCGAGAGGACGGGGCCGGCATGACCGAGCACGGCATCAACACGCTGCTACAAGCCATCGAGGCGCTTTGAGCACATCTCGCCCATTTCTGCTTCGTTCACTTGAGTTGTGTGCCTGCGGACGGGACCTTCTCCCCGCGTGTAGCAGCGGTGATCTAGTAGTAGGGATAGCAGCAATAAAGATTAGTAGATCCGCTGCAGGATATCTTAGTTCGTGTAGGTTGGATACGAGCTTGAAAGGGACGAAGACGAGGGGTTTGATGCAGATGGTGGTTGGGGGGATTGGGGCGCGTGAAACCGAGCGGAAGCAGGATTCAGCGGGATGCGGATTAGGTCTATGGACGAGCAACATATGAAAACCCCGTGTCTGCTACGCTGGAGTTACAGTGATGTCTTATTGCCCCCATCAAGACGGATACTTCTCACTTACTCTCGCCACCCCGGGTCTGTTCCACCCTCAGTCCATCAGAACAACATAATCGGCACCTACTCGCGCTGTTCACTCACCAATCCGGCTGACAAAACCATAGGCCTGGCGTCTGGTCAAAACATTTCGCAAGCACACTGACGACTACCTCGCGGGCCCGTGGGGAGGAAACATGGAATCCTAGCTTTGCTGGCACCCAGCCCTAAAAATTCCCGCTTGGATCACCACGATATCTCGCTTGCGGGACCAGGGTACTCAAGGCCTCTCTCATCTGTACGTGGACACACCTAACTGTCATTACGCGGACCCACGCGATAGGATCTTCGCTCTCATGAGGTTGGTTTTCGACCATGACGCAGCTTGGTTACTAGTAGATTATTCGCTCTCCACTCAGCAGTTATATACTGGGCTGGCGGCATATTGGGTCCGTCAAGGAAAGCACAAAATAGCACCTACAGTAGGGCTTCAGTTCGAGAGCTTACACTGGAGATTATTCACTAAGGACAGGATTGCTAACTTGCCTACATGGGGTCTCGGACTGGGGAAAACTGTTTGGAGAATGGGATTCAGAGGTGAAGGAATGTGCAATATTACTTCTGAGAGAGCCTGAGGTATTCCACGTCGAGGCTTTTTGGCAAACGCACCTTGTTCCTACGTCAACCGCACACTCGGACAGCGAATATTTCGCCCGCGACTCGCGAATGCAACTCGGACTCCGACCCTTTACCACAGACACTGACACCGATGACTTCTCCGTCCATTACTGGAAATCCGATACTTGTACGGATGACCGTCACCCTCTTCCCGACTCATCCGAAGGATTACTAGCGGCCAGTGCCTATCCGATCTTCAAGTACCAAAATGGGAGGGTTTTGATGCTAGGAAATGGTGGAAATGACCTGGATTCCGCCACGGCCAATGATTGGTTTATCCAAGATGATGACCCAGACCATGGGAGCCAAGCCGTCGAGATTTTCTGGATACCATCGTTCTCCCAAGCATTCATCGCAAGGCGCCATGGGCTCAACTTTATCTCGTTGCAGAATTCCTGCATGATCGCAAACTTCAGATCACTCCGGAGCACCTCCAGCATATTTGAGAGGTGGATTACGCTGGTCTACTTTTTCGGCATAAGATCGGCAGCATCTCTTCAAGCACGGCCACCAAATGGCGAACAGGACGGGTTTCCGGCGGAAATTTAATTCTTTGAGTTTCCAGGCCACAGGTACACGGGCCATTTTCGCGAGTGGGTATGGGACAGCGTACCACGGGATGAAACCCTGCGCACACCTGCCCAAATGGAGGCCCTCGGATGCATGCGGGATGAGGTGATCCATTTTATGGCGCAGGAAGAGCTGCAGCGTCTCGAGCGCTTGAACGAACATTTTCCCGCGGCTCCCCGACACTGAGACGAGAGGCGTGCTAACTCGAACTATGGTAGCATCTTCAAAAATAGATGCATTGACGGTGCTCTAAACGAGTGGAAGACGCATTCCCTGGATATCGACCAGGACTTAAAGGACTGGAGACAAGGAATCATGGTTATGAAGAAAAGATTGTGCGAGCTTAGGCCGCTCTCTGACGCCGTTGAGGCTCTTAGTACCTCGAAGGGTAGCACGCCCCTCAACCCCTCGCGAGGCTGGCAGTATACTTGTCTCGATGCTGGGATTTCGGTCTTCTCACCACCGCATCAACAGGATTGTCCTGATATTATTGAGGCGACTTTAGGCACCTTGTCTCCGGCTCCAGTTAGCATCGCCGGCCTGATTTGTCGAGCTTGGGAATTGATGGGTGAAACTCGACTTGATCCTGCACCGCCGCTGGAATGGAACCGACACTAATTCTGGATATGCTTCATGACCTTGGTAATGCTTACACAGGTGCGGGAGGCGACTCACGTCGATCAATATTGCTCTTATCCAGGGGGACAGGTGTCTGAAGCGAACAAGGAGGATGTTATGATTGTCTGAGTTTCTCCGCTACTTCTGGTGGTGATTTAAGTTGTTGACTATCTACTGTCTTTTGTTATGGGGATGAATATGTTCGCTGAAGATGAGCAAGATCCGGAAGTCCGCAATATCGGCATCGTACTGCTGCGGCATACCTTTAAGCTTGAGTTTCCATCTTTCTTTGAACATTGGGACGCCTTTGTAGTCTATCTAGATAGTCCCTGAAGCGGCTGCTGTGCGGCTGGTCCCAGCTTGATGATGGCGCCGACTGGACTTTTCTTCCTGCAGGGTATGTCGGCATTCCGGCTTCCCTCCGCCGCCATTTTTCTCTTCCAATTGTACAGGCGAAAGGCCACGACGGTTGTGAGAAGAGTTCAACGCGTTGCCGTCAATGTGTCTGTTCGAGGGCTGCCCCGATGGTTATTGTCCCTTCGTGCCTTATTTCGGGAGCATCAGGGACGATATATAGAACAAATAGTCCACGCACAAGTTGAAAGTTATTGTATACTTGTATTGAATATATACCTCTTTAGTCACACCCACGACATTTTTGACCAAGCCCGGATTAGTCGCAGAGCCTGAGCCAAGGGTGAGGCGCAGCGAGCACCTCCCTGAGCCGAAGTGAGCTCAGGGAAGTGATCTTTGGCCCGGTGTGGAACACAAAACCAGGGTGTTTTCGGCCGTTTGTTGGCCGTTCGGCAAAAGAGTGATGGAATTGCTTACTCTGGATAAAAAGGAGAGGGAGAGGCAGAGAGCCTTATTATAGTGGTGGAACGTGGGGAGTCACGTGGCCAATCAGGTGACCGTTTGTTTCACACCCGGCTATAGTTACCATAATCTAAAATAGGATCTGGGTTGCGGACCCAGTTTTAGGACACTAGTCCATCGCTAAGTACTACCGTTTTCCTTTATCCATTGTGGAACGTTTTACTGAGGAATGAGGGGCTCAGGAGCAGCGGAAGTGCAGTTGCAAAGTGACTTAGTTAGGTAGAAAAGGGGAGTGCGAAGCACTCCCCAGTTATATACAAATGGAAGCTCCCTGTGTGTGGGGAGAGCACATGATCCAAGGACCCTGCGCTCCAGCCAAGCCTGGTTCGGCAGGGCGCCTGGGAGCCTGAGCGCGCCTGGGCGCCTAGCGAGGCGGCTGCAGTTCGACATCCATATAGTAACCGCCGTTAATAGACTCACTGAAATCTCCGGCTGCATTGCACATCGAGTTATTCTCGCACGGCAAGATCGTCTTAACGCTTGCTATTTGGTCTTGGCGTGTCATCCCTCATTTGAAGTACAATAATTTCTATACTAATCTCAAAACTCCTAGCCCGGAAGAGATAAAACGACACCTTGATCCAGGCTATTCGCTCTCCGAAGCACCCAACCATTTCCGAGGGTTATTGCCTCGCCCACTTGTTGGGCCTACGCTACATTTAGATCGACGCAAATTTATTGCTTAGGATACGCTAGAAAATTGGGCGGAGTTTGCTCCGTTGATGGATAGAGTTGCAGCCCACTGAGAGCTCGACCGTTATTTGCTGGTCCACAACACGCATTCCTCCGGTCAGGATGATACGCCCGCTAAGTGACCTTATGACTTTGTGCCGGCGAATCCACTAAACGACGCCTCGATGTGTCATCTGATCCCGCCAGCCGAGTTCTAAGGTTAATAATGAAACGGTCCGATGGTGCTCCCCCTTCACCCTCGCGCAAGGGCTTTCTCACCACTCTCCTTGCGTGGTCCACTGCGCATGGAAGACATGCACGTTCGGCATAATGTGGCACGGCTACCTGGCAGACCGAAAGAGCAAGGGCAGTGTTCATTTTCAGATGTGTGTCCAGGATGTTGGTCATGTAGAAATCGTTGACATCTTGTGCAGTGTTGCCACTCGCTGTCGAGGTAGAAAAGTACCTCCGAAGGTTGTCTGGCCACCTCCCGAGGACTTCATCCATGGTGTAAATTCTCGCACACGAGAGAGTCATCTCGGCGGGCGGGTCCTCGTGTTGGCAGGTGGCGGGAGGAAGCATCCGGATCACGGCGCTCAGAGCATCGCTAGGGTCCACAATTCGCCAGTGGGTTTGTGCTTTGACGCGAAGCAACAGCCGGTAGAATCTGTCGTCCGTCTGGCAGAGAACCACATCGCTGTCCAAGGCCGATTCGTCCTCGCCGAGGCAATGGCGGTGGTCAATTATAGAGGCTGCTTTGGGATGGCCGGAGCAGAAAGCAGTCGTATCTTCGGTGTTTTCTGTTTCGACGATCGCAAAGTTCTCCTCGATGCCTCGAAACTGAGCGTGTTGGTCCTCGCTCTTGGTTACCACTCCGAGTCGGCCTCTCAGCCCAGTCATACCAAAACATCCATGCACGGCAAGCTCTCGAGTCAGGTCTAGCCATGGTGCTTGTGTTGCCAAGTTGCCAAACTGGATCGCTGCGAACGCGGTTCCGCCGAAAGCCGGGTGCAGGGGTGACGTTGGTTTCTCAAAAGGGCAGCCAAGATAGGTGCAAGATGCTACCGCGAACCAGGTATCCCAGCAGACCATGTGTTCCATTACCAGCTCCAAGAGCAGCACCACCATTCCTTCGATGATCGGCGTAGCGTTAAGGACCGACGCCACGTCGCTGACCCCAAATCCATCAGCTATGCCGTGTGCCAGGAGCAGCAACACCTCTTCCAGGGCCGCGCGTTTGAGGCAGCCGACCCTCAGCCTGTCAGACCCCGTCGGCGTATTGTCGCGAATCACTCCAGAGCAGCCCGGGCAAAGGCAATCTGCGGATATCTTCTTCACCACATCCGAAAGGACTGGGAGATACTCGAGGAGGACAAGTAGTTGGCGCTCGATGTCCCAAGCGGCCTCCCCGGGGAGGCGGCTACGGGTAGCAGCATCTGCAAAGACGACTGGAAAAGCAGCAGAGCTGCCCCACTGCAAGCTAACCATTGCCGGGATCTTCTTGAGGATGTGGGAGATTGTTATCTGGCCCGCGGCCGTCGGTTCGCCTTGCAAAGTAGCGGTGAACCCGACCGAAGTGAACCCTTCCTGAGCTGAGAGTCGGACGCCGAGCAGCCACCGCATGGTGAATTGAGCGGCGCATTTCATGTTGATCTGTTGACCCTTGTTCCACATGGCGCTGTCAATGGGATATGGGTGAGGAATGTCGTATAGCTTTTGTCGGATGCCTGGTTGGGACGGCAAGTCCGCAAACTCGGAGAAGGAAGCCCCTGACAAAAGCTCGTCCAGTTTCCCCGAGATGTGGTGCAGAATCTTGTATGACTCTCCCCCATGGTTGCCGCAGCCACCACCATCCTGGGTGCATGTTGATGCGATGTGGACCTCGAGTTCCCGGTGCGGGTTCCCGAAACTGGCTCTGTAGATGATCTGGCCACCAGCGTTGACGACGATAGTCCCGTCATAATGCAAGAGGAGCCAGAGAAAAACATCGCGTAAGAAGTGGTCTGTCCGGAGGATGGCTTTGGATGGACAGCGAGCGTGAATGGTGCTGGTGACGATACCAAAGTCTCCTGGATCGAGATAATGCCCCCGCGGACATAGGTCGAGGAGCTCCTGGGGGAGGGGAACCGTGTCGCAGCCAGCGTTGACGACGTTATACCAGACGCTAGAGACAATCTTCCTCACCACCGCGCGCACCTTGGTCTGTTCAGGATTGTATATGAATACGTCGGTGGCGGACAGCAGTCCTGCTGGCCCTCGAGCGCGATGAGATTCCATGATAAATGCCGTCAGCTTATCAGTAACAAGCCGATCATCCCGATGGTGCTGGAAGAGGCTGGCCGTGGTCGACACCACCCAGCTCAGCTTCGGATCGCCCGCCATCAGCCGGCCCAGGGACCCCGACTGTTGCAGGAACAGTGGCCCAACGGGCCGCGTGTCGAGGCCACCTATAAGTTGGTCGAAAAGCTCGCGGCCATTCTTGTTCGCAAATGCGAGACCCTTAGATTTCTCCATACAGTCCAAGAGCTCGTACTGATTAAGTTTTTCTCGGCCAAGCCACTGTCCAATTTCCCAGGCTCCTTTCAAGACGATACTGGATGATGACGTTGCATGGAGCAGGGCCGAAGTCAGGTCAAGCGCTCGAGCGGCTAGCTCGACCTTCCCGACTTGCATATCTGATGGATTCATTCTCGCGGGTTGGCTTCGGGGAATAGCTGCCGGCGGTGTGGGATCGAAACGTGCTTGGCGGGTGAAAGGGAATGGGATTCATGGGTAAAGGAATTAGCTACTATCTTGGGGCCCGTCCCCGCTCTGGCGGTTGACGCGGGAAAAGATTTCACAGATGCGGCTGTGGTTGGCCGGTCTCGGTGGGGTTGATGGCGCTACAGCTGCATGACTGACCGGATTGCTCCTGTAATCTCTGTGGCTCTCTGGCTTTACTAGAGAGCCTCCGAGATACTACCCCGTACTACGGAGGCTCATAGCTGACATTAGAAGAAAAAACCCACGATTTTCCCCCATTTTCTCACTACACCCACGCCAGAGGCGTCAGCGCTACCCTCCGGTAATTTGATTCCCTATTTAAAATTCAATCTCCCAGATTCACGCCAAAGGGTCTGTCTGAGGCACGAATGTCGCCAACCCCCGACGAACCGACGAAGGGTTACTGCTCCATACCACGTGACTACCTATATCACTACCCACCCACACCTACCTAGCTTTAAGTTTATATAGCTCTTTTCAAGGGCTATCAATTTGACATAGATTACGTACCCGTACACGGACTAGAAAGTCGTAGTATAAGGCTACAAAGTAGTGTAATGATGTATTTTCCTACCTATTTATTAATGGCATCTGTTACCATAAGGCCGCCTAGGGCTGGTTGGTGAGTACAGTGAAAACGGCGCATTGTGACGAGGGGCACCTCGAGGGAGGTAAGAGGAATGAAGGAGGCATGCCGGAATGAGGGATCAAAGTTCAGCTGCGGTCATAGTCGGCGCAGGTTGTGATGGTGTGATAGTGGTAGACGCGGGATGAGGAAGGAGAAGAACGCAAAAGTCGAGAGCATAAGACTGGTACGGGGTTTTTATTTATGCTTGGGCGAGATGAGACAGAGCCGTGGAGCAACAAAGGCCCAGCGCTAAACCCGGCCGAGGCGACAACTTGTTCAAATGTATTTGATAAGCGAGTTAGCCACTTCCCACGTGACGCGCCTCTTGTACAAAACACTAAATTCCTCCACAAATAACAATGGCAACAGCTTCGTACGAAGCCCAGATAAACCTAGCCCTCGGAACTCTTTAAAAGGATCCAGAACTTAAAATCCAAGCCGCAGCAGAGATCTACGATGTTAATAAGGATACCCTTCGAAACCGACGGGATGTGTAACAGAACCACACGTTCTTACAGGGATAGCGTATCAGCAAGAGGTATAGCTGTGCCGGGGTGACCACAAGGATAACCTGGAAGGTATGCTGGCTCTGAATGTCTGGGGTGCAATTAACTTTAATAAGTGCTGGCATAGGGATCGCAGCTTTAATCGGTCGCTAAAAAGAAAAGAGCCTCATTTAAAGGTAGTAAGGCTAAAATTACCCTCACTTCACCCTTGGCTCACCTTCGGCTCACCATTGCTCACCCCTAGCTCGCTATACCATAAAATTATTAACTTTACGCGACAATGGACAGGTTTTGGGCCAGATGGCGCTGGCTCATTTCTGGTTCCCCCTAGAAGGAATAACGGTAGTTTTAAAAAATGGACTTTGTAGCCAGCGTATTCACTCTCTGTTTTAAGGCTCTGCGTTGTAGTAGTTATATCTGCCTACTACGCAACTTATCTTTTCCCAGTTGTAAAGAGGCGGTTTAATCTATCCTTTACTACCTAGCGTACGACTCTCATTCCCAGGTTACAGCTAGATAAAGAGACAGTTCGTTCTTCCCTACTACTTACTACGAGTCTTCTGTCTTTTTTATATCCCTTATGTCCGTACTTCTCGGCTCTCCTCCGTTATACCCTCTCACACCTCACCGAACCTCACCCTTCTACCTTTATATTAACGTTAATTTACTCCATACCATACCATACCTACCTTAACAATGCTGAGAAAGAAGAGCGCTATAGAGTTCTTCCGCCGAGGAAAGGCAAAGGGCTTAGAGAACTATACAGAAGTAATAGTGTCACGTTTTAACACAGGTGACTAATGCGGGGTTATAATCGGGGGTTCCCTAGCCAGCGGATAAGCTAGGGGACAGCACACCCACTTAGCAGGCGGCGGCTAACGACGGAACCGTCACTGAGGGGCTTGGCACGGTGGGTGACTAAGCCGGTGCGCCCCAATCAAGTACCCCCAAAAGCGAGCTACGGCCGACTGGGGGGAGGAGATCTCTGGGACGGAGGCTTATTAGTTGGAGGGAAGCTAATGAGGTCGGACCGGGAGTCACGGCCTAGATAAACTCTTAATCTTACAGGCAGTAAGGTCAATTATACTATTCATTCAGTATGCTTTAACTACTGCAATCCTTATGGTCCACTAAGCACCCTCATCACTACGTTTGCACGCACGCTTCTAGCTATCCCTCTAAGTCAGAGACCCTCACAGGTCACGGGTTACTAGGGTTGTCACAGCGGGCTTAAGATTTACAATATCGCCTCCTCGCCAGTATTGATTAAGCGTTTCCATGCTTCTCACCTTCTGGATATTTAAGTGACAGAAGTAAGATTTCGTTCTAGACGCGGCTCTAAATGATGCGGTTGTGTTATGGTGGTGATGAGCAAAGCTGTTATGGTCCCCGATAGGTTATGGATATAAATTTTTATTTAGCTACAATTTAATCACTTACCTAAAGTAGGTGCTCTTTAAGTTCTTAGGATATGGTAAAACTTGGGACAAAAATACAGCCCCGTACTTACTTTGTTCAGCAGGGTCTAGCAAGGACACAAGCGCTTAGACTAGCAATTATCTAGATACTAGTAATTGAACTGGCTGATTGCTCAACTGTATAAGTCCGCATCGCGTGCCGCGTAGACAATGTTAATATCTTCCCCGACGCCTGCTCGCTGCGCCTCACCCTCGGCTCAGACTCTGCGACTAATCCGGACTTGGTCGGAAAATGTTGTGGGGGGTGACTAAAGAGGTAGGCACTGATGTATGCGATCAACTTGGCCAACTAATTCTTAAGCCCCGGCTTTGCATTAACTATAGTACGCCCGCTTTGATCACTGGATTGGCTGTCGTCTACCTACCAGTCCTCTTCCGTATCCTCATCTTGGCCTCCATCGGCGGCACCCTGACCATGCCATACCATTTGTTCCTCGGCCTGCTCTCCTGGATCTCAAAGTCATAGTTCATCACCACGTGCGCCAAAATGAGTTTCAGCTCATTCGCAGCGAAGAATCTCCCCGGACACGCGTGTTTTCCATGCCCAAAAGCGAGGTACTCCTTGCTCGTGGTCGCAAACTGCTTCCCCGCGCGCTTCACATACCCGACATTCTCGTCGCTGCGCTGCTCCGAGAACCGGAACGGCTTGAACTCGTGCGCATCCGGGTATGTCTCTTCGTCGTGGAGGACTGTGTAGCTCGGGACGGCAACCGTAGTGTTGTACGGGAGTTTGACGCCGGAGGGCGTAGTGACGCCGTCCTTGGCGACGACTCTGCGCGGGATACCGATGGTGACGAAGGAGTTGAGGCGCGCCGACTCGCGTAGCACGCTGTCGAGCTTTTCCATTTTGGCGAGGGCGCGTTTGTTCCACTCGCCGCCATGCTCGGCGAGGACGGATTCGATCTCCTCGCGGAGTTCGTCAATGTACTCTTGCTTCGAGGAGACGAGATCGAGTAGGGCGTGGGTGATGCTGAACGAAGAGGTATGGATGGCAGCAAAGTTGAGGAGCATGATGCGGCCGGAAAGGGTGCTGGTCTTCCACATGTATGGGTCGCCGCTGGTTTTGGCCTGGTGGATGTTCCACTGCAGGAAGTCGTTGCGCTCTGGCTCGGCGGACTTCTTCTCGGGGTCGCGCTGGCGCGCGTCGTAAGTGGAAATACGGGCTTCTATTTCGCTGCGGAGAACGTTCTCGAACTTGCGCGTGGTGATACGAAGCGGGATGGTCAGGAAGAAGGCCACCAGAGGCCGTGCGGGCTCCCATATCGCTCGAAGAATCTGGCCGGTAATGGGAACCTGCCGTGCGTACACCAAACTAAGGCGCAGGAGCTCCGGGTCACGGCATTTGGGCTCGCTCACGAACACGCGATTCGTGACGCCGCTGATGATGCGGGTCATCGTGTCGTAGATGCATATCTCCTTGTAGTCAGGGCCGCTGCCCCAGTGCTTGTCGACGCTCCAGGCGGTCTCGTCGGCGACGTCGGGCACGAGGTTGCCGGTTTGGTTGGTGAGGGTTGTGGTGATGAGGTGGTGATGGACGGGGTTGGTGACCAGGTATGGGTCCACCGACGTGTACTCGAACTGCAACGAATCTAGGACCTCGACGTGCATGCTCAGGATGGATTCGGGCTGGTCGGTAATCCACTGCGTCTCGGAGCGCGGGAGCAGCACCCGATCGCGACCGCTGCCTGCGAGGGGCAAGATTGTTGTCTGGCCCGCGAACTCAGCCTCCGACTGTATAACGGCCGCCTTGAAGTCGAGCGCATTGCGCCACCGCGCCTGCAACAGCGGAAACCAATCGCTCTTCTTTGCGCCGACGATGGGAAGCTTCGGGAGATTCTGCGAGCTGAACAGCGCCAGATAGATGACGTAGCCGACGAGTAGCACCACCGATCCGAGCACCGTCGGCCGTTGTATTATCTCCAGCAGCGCCATTCCGTGCGTTTCCTTCAGCAATGGATGCCTTAGACGTCGTCCGCAAGTAATGTTGTTCTCTGCGTTTTTTGGTGGCGTTCGATTGACTGCAGGAGGTGCAAACGCCGGTCCTCTGGGCGGTCGTTGAGGTAGAGCTTGGGTCTTCGTGCCGCTGCGAATGAGTCGTGCCGAGGAAGGTGCGTCGAAAGCTGGGATGGAATGAGGAAATGAAGTTGGGCTACAGTGAGGGGTTTGCTTTGGGGATCAACTGATATCCGTTTCAGATTGCTCGAGTCGAGCTGCCGCTGCGACTCCTCCAAAGGCGGGCCAGTGGCCAGAACGCGGGCATTGCAGTGAAACACCCATTCCCTGCTCCCGCGTTGGGACAGTGGCAGCCGAGATGTCGTTGGCCGCTCCGTGGCTCGCAGGATGCATCGCAAGCAGTACTAATTCTAGCGGGGCCGATGTGCCATTGTCAGTCATGAATGGGGAAGGCGTGGGTTGCTCTTGGAGCCGGAAGGAGATTAGGTTGGGGAACTTTGGGAACTTTGGAGAGGGGCGAAATCGGCCGACGCCAATGCCGCCCGCCCCTTCTATGTCGTTTCTTAAAAGTTCCCGCTAGCAGTGTGCAAACAGAGCATCGTTATTGCGCGACGAGATAAAATAACAGGAGCGCCAGATGCCAACCAAGCGGCACGGGACTTTTGGATGCGACGATCCCCGCAGCTGGCTTGGCCGATTCTATTGGTGAGCAGTCTGATCGATCATGATCAAAACGGTTGGTGGCGTCGGCACATCCGCAGCCGAGACTCGGTCCCAAAAAGGCGCGATCCCGATGCGACCCTCTGGTTCACTTCTGCTCCCGTCTCCCACGAACAACGCCAAGCAATGAGATCGAGAATTCCATTGCTTGGCGTTCCTCAATGCCAGCCCTGAGTACAATTGCATCCGCATCCTTGTTAGAAGCTGGAACTGACTCTTTAATTGACAGGATGGAAGAAGTCATGACATTTTCGACCGATCAACGATTCGACGTGCCCAGTCCGCATGGTCTCACTACCTACTGCACCGTGACCAACGACCCACTCACGGAACTCGGGTTGCGCAGTTGGTTAGCTCGGATTGCCAGCCACTTTGAGGGTGTGAAAACCCAACTTGAGGTTGCCTTTTGTCCAGTTTTGATCTCGATGACAGCATGAATGGCCCGGGAGCCACATCCGAAAGCCCAAAGTGCATGGGGTGCTGGCTAGAGTACCTGTACCTAGGTGGTGTGGTGAACCAAGTCAAGGAGAACTATCTCTTGACATCACCGTGGGCAAACTCTCGGCTCGCGAAGGATTTTTCCTTTCACGCCCTCACATCACAGTCGTCGCGATGCTGATGACACTTGAGATGTTGCGACAGACCGCTAGACTCGGAATCGATACAACTTAATCGCGCAACCCACTCCAACCTGTCAGACTCAGGGACGGTTTCACTCCGTCCCGCTCTTGACCTTTTGGACTCAAGGAAGCCTGTCTCCATTGAAATGGGCCAAGTGGTAACTTGGCGGGTGCCGAGGCCAGGCAAATTGCCGAGCAGCGAACCAAACCGGCTATATCGACGCTGTCAATGCCAAGTGTCTCGGCCATTCAACCAACTCCGTATTGCCCAAGCTAAGGACGTAAAAGCATTGACTGACAAGACTCGGGACGTGTCCTCGCCACAACTCGGCCGCTATATCCTCCGCCCTAGCCGTGGTGGAAGGCAACGTTGAACTAGTTGTCCCACAACTGTCCAGTGTGTCTTGGCAACATGAAAATCTCACATTTTTGCTAGGTTTGACACTTGCTCGACATTGGTTCGGAACAATTTTATGTCTTAAAGAGTTTGCGGCTTCACAGAAACGATATCAGAGCAGCCAACTGAAGCCAATGTTGCGGCGCAGTGGCACACCTTGAGAGATTGGTTACAGTCAAAACATTCAGCACCAGTCTTGGTAGCCGGGTCGCAACACAATAACGGACTCTGTCGAAACCATGGGCCTATCATCCATTCTCCTCACTCTCACCCTCTTACGCCTTCCCTTCTCACAAGCCCTCAAAGCACAATGTGACCTTTTTCCACTCCCCTCCCTCTTCCCGCAACACACCAAACTCCACGGCTCCGCAATAATCGACGACACCACCCCCTTCGACGACCTCAACCTCACCACCCCCTGGACCCAGCCCCCCTATTGCATCATCCCGCGCTCCATCGGCTCCGCCCAAAAGTTCTGCATCTACACCTCCTCCTCCTACAACCTCGGCGCCGGCCTCTCCATCCTCACCACCCCGGAGGTAGCAGCCGCGCTCTCCCACGCCGCGCTCAGCCCCCTCCCCGCCCACGCCGCACGCAACCACCTCGCGTACAATGGAATCCTCTCCCCCGACCAGGAATCCCTCCTCCCGTACCAGGTCGTCCCCCTCCCCGGAAAAGGCAAAGGCGTCATCGCCACACGGCACATCCCTCGCTTTACAACGATAATGATCGGATATCCAGCCATGATCATTGACAACGAATTCCTCCCGGTCGATCCGAACAAGGCGCCAGTGGAGGGGTGGCGGGCGTTTAGTCGGGCGTTGATGGGGCTGGGGGACGAGGAGCGGTTTTTGAGCATGGCGAGGAGCAAGGAAGGGGATGTCCATGTTGTGGAGGACTTGGTGAGGACGAATGCGTTTGGGTTGTTTGTGGGGGGGAGGGATTTGAAGGGGGCTTATCCGGAGATTGCGGTGAGTTTGACTGACTGGGTTGTGACTGCCCGGGATGTGCTGACATGAGGAATAGAGGATGAATCACGCTTGTGATGCGAAGTAAGTGGTATATCGCGGAAACGAGGGCGAGTTTGGGATGGATGAGACCGGTTGATTGACTGATTGACCGCGTTACAGCGCATTCCCGCAGTACATGTCCCGAGACCTCAGCATGCGCGCCATCGCCACGCGAGACATCCTCCCCGGCGAGGAAATTACAATCAGCTGTACTCTGGGCCCTCTCCCCTTTCCCCAACGCAAGCTAACCCCGAACAGACATCCCCCTCGGCATGCCCACCGCCTACCGTCAACGCTCCTTCGAGAACTGGAGCTTCAAATGCACCTGCAAACTATGCACCGCCGCCCCCGAACCTCGCGCCGTGTCAGACGCCAACCGCGAGAAACTCGCAGACCTTTACAGCGAGATGGGAGAGCCCACCACCAGCCTCTCCAAGCTCCTGGCTCTGGTAGAAGAGTTCGAGGGCATTGTTGACCAAGAGCATCTCGAGGTGAAGCGAGGGGAGTACTACCAGGGGTTCATGATGTTCTTTGCGGGGAAGAAGGATTGGGTGAGCGCGCTGCGGTATGCGGAGAAGAGCTTGAGGTATACGGAGATGTTTTCAGATCCGGATGGGGGGTTTTCTGGAGGGGTTAGAAATGATGCCCAGTTCTTGAGGGAGAAGGTGGAGCAGGAGGCAACCGGAGAGATTTGAGTGGAAGGCGAAGGAGGAGGGTAAGTGTTGGGGGACACGAACGGGTGTGCTACGATATATCGGGCGAGGAGGAAGATAGCATAATGGACACAGTCCAATTTGTATATGCTATCAGCATACTATCAAGCCGTTGCTAGGCCGTGTAAGTCAAGTCTCGATGAATCAGGAAGTGGCCAGAGCAGTTGAAAAGGTGATCACAGAGGAGACTCGGACGCTATTGATGGTCTCTTTCTACGCTTGCTCTCTGAGCGGCTTGTAGATCTAACTGAAGTTCATACCTATGTATTCGACACGGCATGAGAAAGGCCCTGTCGCGAACCATCTGGGCAAGGTCTTCGCACGAGAGTATGTGTTATATGAGAATTTATCTGTCTCCTAGATGGCTAGCTCAATACATAGTCCCTGCTTGCTACCCTGGGATTCGTATCTACATCCTTTAGCATCCTTGGGAACTCTCAGTGGACATCCTGTGAGACACTCGGCGTCAAAAACACATGAAATGAAACCCTCCCTCAGCGTTTCCCTGAAGAGGTCTGGGAAGAATGGTAATGGAAGTGGAGCCTGAGATGATGACCACTGAATCATGTTCAACGATATGGAGGCATTGATTTGTTCAATATAACGCCTGAGTCGGAGCTCGTTACCGTCTGGCCGCCGTCTGGTTTCGACCTGCTTTGAGAGGGTTCAAGTCGAGAGCCATAAGCAGTATCATTGCACCCTAATCACGGGGTAACATCGGACCCTTCATTACCACGTTAAAGCTCATGTGCTTTGCCGCGGTCGGGTCCGTAAGCATCACCCAATGCCTTCCCAGTGCCAGCTCAACAAGAGCGGAACTGGATATCGCGGATAGCAAACACGCAGACGATTGGTCCCATGGGGCGGGCAGTCGAAATGCCGAGATCCCAAAACCTGCTTCCATCAGATACGACTACCCAACCCTAACGACCCTCCTATCGGGTTTGTGGGTTGGTGATTGGTGATCGGTGCCGGCTTGCCGTCGAGAGTGTAGATTCCAGAGACTCACGATCTGGCCAGCGGCGATCAAAATGCAACGGGCAATCTAAACAAGCCTCTTCACTATATTGCACGTGTAACAGACAAAGCCAAGGCCACGACCCTGCCGGGCGGCAGCATGGGATTTGTGGTTGTGGGATTATAGGCAATATGCCAGATATGGGGCAGTAGTATGTGCGATTCTGCGTTCTGCAGTGTTCGACGAGCACGACGGGGGCTTTCCAGCATTGAGCCGGCACGCACAAGTGTACGAATGCGAGCGGCGAGTGCTGCTCGGTTCGGCCAAAAAGGGGTCCAGTAGTAGTGCCGGGGGTGTCACGGCGGTGGGGATGATGGGACTCTGACTGATCGCCGGAACGGCAGGCTCATACATTCTCCACCAAACAGATCACTTTTAGCCGGCGGTTAAGCCTACCCGAAGACGCGTGGATTACCACCCCATCCCATCCTTCTTACACTACCAAATGTTTCGATTCGCTGCGGGTCAATGCCGTCGTGGTTTACCCATCGTCATGGGGAGGTCCGCCGCCCAGGTTTCTCCGAGGGAGATTGGGAGGTTTTATGTGGCGCGCTGCGTCCCTATCTCGGCATGGGCTTTTTGGGTTCTGAAGCTCCAAATCGCCAAATCCCAATATGCTGCAGTCCGCATCCGCCGCCGCCTTATCTCGACGCCGAACCAGTGGTGTGTGCAACCTTGGCGGACGGCAGGCAGGCCATGGCTATGCCAAGCGCCCGCGAGCCAGATGCTGACGCCAAGACCGCGATCCTACCGCTCCGGGTGCCGTCTCGCCTCCGGACCACTTGATTGCGAGCAGGCCTGATGTGCCGGTGAGCATTTCGATACCGGCAATACTCAAGTGGCGCAAACTGAAGCAGCAACGCAAGCACAGCGTCCAGAAGCCGTACCCCGTGACGCAAGGCCCAGCAATCCTCCGGTCGCACTCGTGCTGCATGAGCCACGAGCGACGACGAGGTGGTGTCACGATGATGCGGGCAGCGCGCTGGCTGGGTGCTGGGCGCTGGTCAGTTGGTCGGCGCATGACGGCGCCGAGAGCGTCGAGCACCAGAGCCAAAGATAGCGACCGGGCTGCAAACCCGGACGTGGGCACTGAATCCGGCCAGACAAGAAACACCGTGCCGTTGCAAGTCTTGGACGGCGTTGGGGATTGGCCGGCGGCGCATCTCACATTGAGGGCCCAAGAGAACCAAGACATGGAGACGGCTTGGAGGACTTGGCTCCTGCAAGCCACCAGAGCAATACCAAGGCTTGGCTACACCACCGCTGAGACTGCTTTCGTCCAGGAACCAGCAAAACACAACGTGGCAATATACGTCATGCCGCTCCTTCTGCCATAGGGCTCGGATTCGGGCGCCATCATGGGCTTTGTCGTCTTTCGCATCCATCCGGGGGATTTGCGCACCAGGTTCAAGAACGTCGCCAGTCGTCGCGGCTGTTTGTGTCTTGGCGGTTTGCAAGCCCTCGCGGCCTGGGGGCATGGAAGCGAGGAGCAGACACCCACCCACCCTCAGGAAACGACTGCGTTGCGTTTTCCGTCCCTGACACGCGCCACAGGCCGACTTGGCTGCACCGCACTGCACCGCACCCGCTTGGCTCCCGGTGCGAGTGCCGTAGCCCCTCGCCCAACCTAGCGTGGACTGGCTGCCTTTCGTCCGAGTCCGCCGCTGAATCGTCTCGATTGTCTAGCTAAGGTAGCTTTGTTTTGTGAGGTCTTGGGGGAAGCAGCAGGCGTGCCATTGGTCTCACGCGGGGCGGATGTCTGAGGTGACCATTCCTCTCGGACTGACGGACCACAATCGACGCAACGATCTTGCACACCGACGACGACACGTCTCTCCTCTAGCCCTGTTGGGCTGTGAGGACCGGCCACCGGCGAAGCATCATCATGAACGACACTTGCTCCATCGTTGCTATGCGGGGGTCCAATAAGCATTCCTCGCGCGGGAGAGTGCGAGGGGTGATCGCTTGCTTGGCACCTGTCGCCAGTGGCGCCGAGACAGTGCGCCCAGAATGCCAAGCGGGGGGAAGCTTGGTCGGGGGGCCATTTCTGCGAATGCCGTGCAGTCGCGCAGGACACCTGCACGTCTGCCTTTAGTTGCACACCCAGGGAACAGGTTGCGAATTGAAACAAGTCCAATTCCCATCCATGATGGCCAGGTGATGACGGGGCTGAGGAAAAGGGCGACTAGGACGGATGGAAGTGTGATGCGCTGTTGATGGCCGGTGTTTGTCCAGCGCAGGCAGTGGTTTTGCGTCGAGAATCTCGGAGCCTCAGCAGGCAGCTACGGCAGACAAGCCTTGAACTCCCCAGTGGAGCCTGGCCCTAGCAGGGAGAAATTGCGGAGGTTACGGAGGTCCACCCTAGCGGTCACGGGCGCGCACTGAGCACTCCGGGGTTTGTGGACACGAGGGATCGCGGCCAGTCACGTCAGCACCGCCATGCAGGGATCGTGTTGAAGTTTTTGAGCTTGGCTTGCTGACCGCGAATTTCACCTTCGTGAACTATTGTCACTGTCTGCGGGAACTTCAACCGCGGTGCGCTACCGGTACCGTCTCCCGTGTGCTGCTGGGAAGGAGCGCGACCGCCAGGACAGGGTGCGGAGCTGGATGCCACCTTCCGCCTTGAGACTCACGCCTGCAAAGCCGACTCGGTCGACGCAAATCGCATGGCCAAAATTCGGTCCAATATTGCAACCGCGGAACCGCAATCTTTGACTGCTACTGGCACGGATCGGATCGCTTGCTACTTGCGCTATGCGCGAGTGCGGCGCTGCGAATGAGAGGCAAAGAAACAACTACCGCCCGCTGCTACTTTTTCGCGTTCTACGAGCGCCCTGCGATGCAGTTTGCTGACGGGCTTCGCTACCACTTCAGACTGGTCGCCGCGCTTCGATCTCTGCCAGCGGTGAGTGGCTGTGGCGGATCGCCAATCCGATCGAGTCGCAAGGGACTTGCTCCTTCTCAGCTTGCTGTCTGTGCCCCGCGCCACACACGCACCGCTCGCCCACCTCCCGCGGCACACCCCCCGAACTCCTCGATCTGGCGCGCCAGGCCTGGGCAGCGGGCTTCTAGAAGCATTCTTGCTATCCTTTGGTCCGCGCCGACCGTCATTTCCGAGGCCATGCCGCGCTTTGTCGTGGTCGATCCGGGAGCCGCGCCAGAAACGGAGCACGGATGGGAAACAGAACAGAACGAAATGCGCTGAGATGAACAATGATGCGCCCGCCAAAAAAAAAGGCGGAAAATAGCATAGCGGAGGCAAAGACCCTTGGAAGGGGGCAGTTTCCCCCACCCTTTCCGGGCGATCCAACGTGGGCGGCGACACCCAGGTCGCACAAGATTGGACAAAATTGGACGCACAATGGCAATGTGCAAGCTGAGGCGGGACACAGAACTGGAATCTCTCATCTCTCCTTGTCAGCAAGCGGCCTGCGTGCCTGTCTCTCCTGCCTCGGCCGCAGAAAACACGGATGCGTATGCCGACCCAACCTTGGGGCTTCATGCGGTGCCCTCCCTAGTCGAATTTATCCATCTGCCCGAAAGCTTCAACCGGCGCGCCGTTGGTGGCAGCCTGAGCCACGTGTGGGGAGAGATTTGGGCGGGCTTGGCTGCGTTTGGCTGGCTTGGCCTGGCGCTGGTGTCCCGGGAGGGCACGCCAGTGGTGTGCTAATTACTCCACAGGCAGTTCTGGGCGCTGGCGACTTCGTCTACTTTCTCAACGTCCCGGCCACCGTCGCCGTGAGGTGCTTGGGCGGTGGGAACGCTGACGAGACGCGCCAGACACGCAGCAGAGCCGGGAGCCGGCCAATGACAGGCTGCCGCGAGAGGGCCAAGCCGGGCGAATTGTACAGATCCGGGCTGTTGGTGGCGCTGCGGGCGCTGGTGATTCGGCTGCAACCCCGCGCACCCAATCTCCAATCTCATCAACCAATTCTCGCAAGCAGCTCCCGCGCGTCCACCAGCTCCCTACTGTTGGCCGTCCACTCGTCCGCGCTCCTGTTAAAAAAAAAGAGCCCTGCAGCCAAGCTGGGCCTGGGGTCTTGGCACGACGCCGGTGGATTGGCCGGACCCATGGTTGCCTCAGCCATGACCGCCGTAACGACAGCTCGTTTACTTGCAGTATGGGCTCTCTGTGCCGGATTGCTGAGCCATATCCGGCTGCAATGGCCATACTCTACCTACATGCTACCGTCCACTATCAGACCGTGCCGGCCCCAGCGGATGTCCCATGTCTCTCTTGTACGAGCCCTGGGTGCATTATCGACTTTTTTGGGTCTGGTATTCTGGGACTTGGGGTCCGTCGTGTCTTTGTGCTGGTCCGGGGACCAGCTGCCAGCCAAGCCATGAAGATCGTTCCCCCTTTCGACAGCGAGCAATGCTGCTAGCCCGTCAGAAAATGCCAGGCCTGGCTTGTGTTCCCCGACAAGATAATCGGTCGCTGCGTCCAACACTAATGCGCCAATGGGCTGAAACCCCCCCGCTTGGCCGACGTCTTTCCTCTCCCCCTCGAGTCCGAAGGATGGGCCTGTTGCAGCCTGATCCACACTCCCCCCTTCCAGACACGGCCTGCCATTTGAGCCGGGGGGGTGGTTGCTGGGCAGGTAGCGCCCAAATGTTCGGATTGCCTGCATCCCACGGGCCAATGTGCCATGGCAATTTTGCCAAACTGATATTGCCCGCCGTCATAGCATTGTTGGCGTGCTCGCCCACCACGACGTTGGATATTGGACGTATAAAGCCCACAGCGACCCAGCGGCCTGCTCCCCGACCCCATCCCGACTCTGCTCCCACCTTCCCCTCCATTTCAAGGACTTGGCCGACATCCCCAGGATTTGGATCGTCCGTCCTCACGCGCCACAACGTCGCCCGTGTCCCGCATCCGCTCCCGACACGGCCCCTCCAATCCGAGTCGTGCCGCCGCCATGGGTTCCCCTCCCGAGGTGTCCACCCCGCCGGACGTCCCGACGACCGAGTCGGACAGCGTCACCAACGAGAAGGGCGTCTCCAAGCCCACCTACGCCGAGAATGCTGACAGCATCGAGAGTGAGGCCTGGGATGCCGTAGCGACCAAGAAGCTGCTGCGCCGGATCGATCTCCACCTCATTCCATTCCTGGCCCTGCTCTACCTGTTGTCCTTCCTGGACCGCACCAACATTGGCAATGCCCGTCTCGACACACTGGAGCTCGATCTCGGCCTCGACAAGACCAAGAACCAGTACAACGATGCCCTCGCCATCTTCTTCCCCTTCTATGTCGCGGCAGAGATTCCGTCCAACATGGCCATGAAGCGTTTCCGTCCGTCCATCTGGATCCCCAGCATCATGATTGCGTGGGGCATCTGCTGCACGCTGCTCGGTGTTGTAAAGAACTACCCCGGTCTGATGGTTTGCCGCTCCGCTCTGGGCATTGCAGAGGGTGGCTTGTTCCCCGGAATCACCTACTAGTGAGTTTCATCTCATACCACCTTTGGTCATGTGAGTGTTTTGACTGACCCTCGTATTAGCATCACCATGTGGTACAGGCGCCATGAATGCGGACTCCGCATGGCCATCTTCTTCTCGGCTGCTACCGCGGCCGGTGCATTCGGCGGCCTGTTGGCACGCGGCATCATGGAGATGCGCGGTGTTGCTGGTCTGTCCGGCTGGAACTGGATCTTCATTCTGGAGGGAATTATCACCATCATCGTTGGTATGTGCGCCCCCAGCGAGCTGAATATGTGGGAAATGGTGTGACTGACATCTTTTGCAGCGCTCATTGCCTTCTGGGCCATGTATGATTACCCCCTCACCGCCAAGTTCCTGTCGCAGGCTGAGAAGGACGAAGTCATGTCGCGTCTGAAGCGCGACCGCTCGTCGCTTGCCGACGAGTTCGACATGAAGTACTTCTGGGCCGCCATCGGGGACTGGAAGATTTGGGTGCATATGTTCATCACCATTGGCGTCTACACCGGTCTCTACTCGTACGCCCTGTTCTTGCCTACCATCGTCAAGGATCTTGGCTCGTACAACGCACACACCTCGCAGCTCATGACGGTTCCACCCTACGTCGCTGCCTGCATCTTCTGCGTCGGCGCTGGCTGGTACGCCGACAAAAAGGGACAACGCGGTATCTTCATGATTGGTTTCATGGCCATGGCGTAAGTTTTGGTTCCCCCATTGTCTCACTGTTGCAGCTGCTGACATAACACCAGTATCGTTGGTTTGATCATGCTCATGGCCACGCAGAATCCCGGCGTCAAGTACGCGGGCTGCTTCCTCCTCGCTTCAGGCATCTACCCCAACGTGCCGCAAGGTGTAGCCTGGAACGGTAACAACATCGGCGGCTCGCTCAAGCGCGGCGTCGGCATCGCCATGCACGTCGGTTTCGGCAACCTCGGCGGCACCATCTCGGCCTACCTGTACCTCGCCAAAGACGGCCCGCGGTACTACTCTGGCCACGCCACCCTGCTGGCCTGCCAGTTCATGGCCATGTGCCTGTCCATCTTCATGACCATCTACCTGCGCCGCGAGAACGCCCGCCGCGACCGCGAGTACAAGCCGCCGAGCGAGTACACCGAGGAGGAGCGCTATGCCGAGCGCGAGAAGGGCGACAACGCCACGTTCTATCGTTATACTATCTAATCATATCTGACCCGCATGCCGCATACCGCATGGTGGAGGGATTTCTGTTATATATATATCATATGCTATACTATACCTGAATCGGACATATTGAGGTGGAAAATTTACTTTTTTGGTTGTCTTCCAATTTTGATCCCTGGTGGTGCATGTGCGGGGGTTGGTACCTACACTTCAATTAAACCTACACTTGAATTGGAGGGCGCATCTGCTGCATGGTGAGATGGAAGTCATACAGTCATGTGATCTCAGGTTCAGGCACATGCTTGGACAGAGAAGCTTTGCTGTCAGTCATACGGATCTTCTATACCCGGGGCGGGTGCGGCTCCCGCGTTGGTGAGAATGGCATCTCGTCAGTGTGGGGTTTTTCCAGATTTGGGCAGTCGTGTCGGGTTTGGTTAGCAATCCTACCTGTTCGGGACTGAATCTCATCTAATCTTCAGTTATCAGCCGTCCCGGGCGGAGGCTGGAGACAAGCAACTGCATCGCATCTTTGCAGTGACCGCGGTACGAGGTGAAAGAATGGGACACAATCCGAGTGTTCCTGTTCTTTTACTTTACGCCCATATCTTGACCAACACACCCAGTCTTCTTTTTCAGCTCCTTTCATGCAAACCAACAACGACTGGTCATTTTTACCACCGAAAGACACGCTGTCGGCTCTGTGCTGGCGGCTGCCGCGTCTTATTATAGACTGAGGTAAGCTGACTTTTGCCGCGAGTTTCGAGGTGCTTGAGTAAGCTGCTCACAAATACCAAACGACGCGCCTTCATTGGCTGGCAATGGCTGGGGGTTATCATCCGGGGCGGTGATGCATTGCTGGTGATTGCGTGGAGGTGCTGGTTCAGCATTCGGGTTCTTCCTTTTCTCAAGTCTGTTGTTGAGGGGGGGCTTCCGCTCAATGTTCCCTTCGACACAATACTTGTGACCAACGGCATCTCTTGGCACCATCTGAGTGCGAAGACCGAAGCTTTTCCTTGTGCGGCTAGAAGAAGCGCCAAGTCACATCGCATTGCATCGCGTCGCGCGATCGATCGGATTGGACGCGTGGTGGTGATACGGCCACGACCCCGCCAAGGATGCGAATCCCGCTCACCCTTTCGGCGACTGCCACCGTTCTCCTCACAATAACCCTCCCAGCTCACGCCGCCCACTCTGCCGATGTCCAATGTTTCGCACCGGACGGAAGCCTCGCGCCCAACGACACCATCGTGCCATGCAACAACCTGGGCATCGCTCAGTCAGGCATCCACTCGAGTTGCTGCCAGCTTCTGGGTGACGAGCATACCCGCGACCTGTGTACGGGCACAGGACTCTGTCTGAACAATGGCATCGTCCGAAGGGGTTTTTGTACCGACAAGACATTCAACAATCCGCTGTGTGTCAGGGTTTGCGACAAGCCTAGTGTGCGTCCCCCTTTCCCTCCCTGGTCGTCCGGGGACAGCGATCTCACGATGTGAACTAACTAGTATCTGCTGTCTAGGCCGGCGGCAACCCAAATGGCTTCGCGGAAATGACTTCCTGCACCGACGGGACGTACTGTTGGTGTGTTTTCTTCCCCTTTTCCTCTCCACCCTCCCTACCCATTTCCCACTCCCTACCCTCTTCTCCACCTCATTCTCCACCCTCATCCCCCCCCTGACTCTCACCTCTTACCATCACCCAACTAACTCTCTTTCCTCTCTCAGCGGCCGCAACAACCTAACCTGCTGCGGCACCCCCTGGGCAATCGAGCCCCCGACCGTAATCTCCTCCGCCGTCCTCACAACCATCACCGCCGCTGCAACCTCCTCGCCCGCCACCACAAAGGCCCTCGCAGGCGGCCTAGGCGGTGCCCTCGCCTTCGTACTCCTCCTCGGGATCGGTTCAGTGTTATACCTCCTCCGACGAATCAAGCGGTTGAAAGCCTTGCTTACAGTAATGGATTCCCAGCCGTTGTTGGATCGGGGGAGGGGCAGTGGGGAGGGGGGGTTTGCAATGAGAGGGATGGGGATGGGGAAATCTCCTGCTCCTAGTCCTACGCCCGGGGGGACGCCGAAGCCGTTGCTGGCGCCGAGTCCGGGGCTGGTGCAGCTGGGGAGTGGAGGGGGGAATGGGGGGGTTGAGTTTGAGAGGTTGAAGGCGATGTATGATGGCGCGTTGTTGCAGCAGCAGCAGCAGCAGCAGCAGCAGCAGCAGCAGCAGGGGCGGTGGAGGAGAGTGAGCACTGGAGGAGGTGGAGGGTTGGATTATCTGTACCGGGCTTCCGAGTTGGATGGGACGGTGGTGCAGAGGGGTGGGAGGATGGCGCCGGGAGGTGTGTATGAGGTCTCTGGACAGGGGAGAGGGGGGCAGTAGTGGCCTGGGAGTCCGGGACGGCAGTAGTAGGGGATGTTGAGATAGGAGACTTCGATGTATTGATGGGGCTTAGGGTTGATGAGGGAGTTAGATTGTGGTATGCATTTTCAGGGGCATGGCATTACGTACGTGGGCGATGGCGTGGGCTGAGAAAGCGCAGCTTGGAGTTCGGGGTTGATATTTCGGTCCCGTCAACATACCTAGCATCAAGTGATATCAACGGGGGTGGATAGGTTGCAGACATGAAGGTAACCTTTGCGTTGGCTTTGGGAAACCCTTTTCACTTCATGCCTTATTTCTCCGATGTCACATGAAGCACAGTTCATATTGCCGATTAGGTCTATCAAAAGCCCTGGACTATGTTGGTTTGGTTTAATTAAAATTCGGTGGAATTAAAGTTTGCAACCGATATGAAGCCTGACAGCGACAGCTGCGTCTTTCGACTGGTATTAAGCGCAACACAGGCAGCCCGCACCCTTGGCAGATTTCCAAGTCAACCTCGGCGCAAAATTACTTACAAGTAGCGCTTGGACAGGTATCACTCCCCAGCATTTACTTAGGCATAAATAGAAAATCAGTCAAAGGGAAAAGGGACTCAGAAAAAGCCAGAGACGGACAACACCAAGGAACCCAGCAACATGGAAACTGTCCAGAGAAACAGTTCTGGTTGACTTGGAGTGGCAAGACTGGACGATGTCGGCTTTGGAGTTGGAGTCTCAGTCGTAGGTGTCGGACGAAAAGTAGTTGTCGCCGGCTTGGGAGCCACCGTCGTGGAGTTGATGGCCGACGTAGGACCCGGCGTTGACGAAGACGGCGGGCTTGACTTTGAAGTCGACGAAGTGGATGACGACGAGGAAGTCAGGGACGGCGATGACAACGAAGATGACGACGAAGATGACGACGAAGTGGACGAAGACGTCACAGCCTTTGGCTTGGTTGGCGGTGGACCACCCCACGGCCCCCCAGTCGCGGGATCCCGGTACCAATTGTTTGGGTGGTCGCCGAGACAATCGCCTACCGTGACGAATTCGTACCCGCGCTTCTTGGCCTCGTCAATGACGAATGGCAGAAGCTCGTATACCGACTTTTGATGGTTTTCGTGGAGAAGAGTGATGAAAGACGGCCTGGAGAGACCAGAGGAGACGATGCTTCTTGATTTGTCGTACTCTTCACGCCAGTCTTCGGTGTCGAGATCGAAGTTGAGGTTATGATATCCCCAGTCTTTCAACTCGTTCTCGACCCCGTTGTAGCTCGTGAATGGTGGTCGAAAATACACCGGGAAGAACCCCAGGATGTCCACTAGCGCCGACTCCAGCTTCAGAAGCTCTTCTACTCGTTGCTGTTTGCTGATAGTGGTGAAGTCCAGGTGGCCCCATCCGTGACTCCCTATCTGATGTCCCTCATCATGCATGCGCTTCAAAAGGCCGGGAAAGGGGCTGGTTGGGTCATTGATCTGCTTTCGCTGCGATCTGGTGTCGCCGTTGACAAAGAAGGTCGCCTATCCGTCTCGGTTAGCTAAAGGCTGAAACTGTAGGAAAATATTGTTTTTTCGCGGAACTCACCTTGACGCCGTTCTTTGCTAGAATGTCGAGCAAGTCACTGGAGTAGGAGTCGGGCCCGTCGTCAAATGTAATAGCCGCCTTGCCGGGAAGAGTGCAACTGTTGACGCTGACGCCGTAGGGAACGTTCCCGAAGGTCGGCCGCGGTACGCTAGATGTATCCGCTGAAAATACTCCGGGGAGGAAACCTAGCCACCCGGCGAGGATAGCAATCGATGGAGTTCGCATTTTGAGGATTCTGGAACTTCCGTGTATTCGAGGGTTGCAACGTCAGAGGGAAGACGGCGCCTGGCGAACAGAGGACTAGGCACATTATATCTCGGTGTCTCGATTGTTCGTGAGGAATAACGAAATTAGCGCAAGGCGGTTATGCGGCAAAGCCAGTGTCCCGGTGTGAGTCTGAGCCCTGGCGTGAGCTGGAATCCCGCTGTGGGTCGGAGATTACCCGTCCTATCCTGTGTTGGTATTGGTTGTTGTTTTACCCTCCTGCGTCTTGTTACACAGGGAAGCAGCCAACAGACATTGACACGAGTGACTAATCAACAACAACGTGCAGATTCACTGAGCACCTTGCATTTGGAGTCTGCCTTCCAAGGCGTCACTGGCTGTCTCTATAGACCCGGCCCTTTAACCGTCTTGGCGCGTGCTGCATAGCCACGTCCCTCGTTTGCGTCGACCGTGCCGCCGGGACGCGCTCGTTGCTCCAGGTAACAGCACGGAAAGTTGTCGAATGAGAAAAGCGAGCAGAGGTGCCGTCCCCGTATTAATCAAGAGGTCTGTAGAGATTGGCGTAGCACATTCGGTCCTATGATTCATCCTCGTCTGAGTGTGGCGTGGACTCCTTAGGCTCACTGATCCTCCTTCATGAAGCTATTGACGCGATATAGCGTGTTTTCCGGGTATTGATGGATGGAAAGACCGGGTAAGCCCAGCCACAAATTGGGTATAGCAACCTCACATTATAGCTGAGGCTAAGTTTAGTTGCCAGTGATGCGAGGTTTCTGCAGGACTCAACAACTTAAGGCAGGCCCAGGGTCACATAAAGTCATCAAAATTGTTTGGTGTAACGTTGATGTAAAGTTAAAGCTGTTGGTAGCTGCAATAAACACCATTTACTGAATCGAATCGGTGATTATCCATGTCTAAGCTAAGGCCAACCTCTCAAATTCTCCTAGAAACGCTGTCTAGCATCCCCTCATGCATAAATACATGCGTGTATGCTTCCCCAACCAGTACATACTTGCCCAGCGCATTTTTCTGCATCACGAAAGGGGCGATTGCACCTAGAAAAAGCAAAACTTGATCCCCAGACTAAAGCGAGGACGGCCTAGGTCCTAAATTCCCTCCAGCTGTTCGAAATAGTTGACGAGTGAGACCCAAATGAGTTGCCAGTCCGGCGAACTGTCCAATTTCCAGTTCGTCATCGCGTCTACTAACCCAGTCCTTTTCGCTCCGCTGACTGCTTCCTTGCCCTCGCAAAACATGAAATCACTGGCCCTCGGTCTGAGAACCGGCGTACAGAGCTCAGCTGGTAGGTGCGAAAAACGCCCCGAGCAATGACCAGACCCATTCTTGATTGTGTCCCTCTCAGGCACTGGAGATGTGCATAGGAGGTATCTCGGGAAAGAACACCGTCACGACCCTTATCCTTTGCCAGTCGAGGGACTGCCATCTCTCAACAGGCAGTGGAGCCTCGTTGTGATGCGAGATCTTGGGACGCTCGGTGAGATCAATCCTTTGCAGGCTAGACTAGAACGACTGGTGCACCATCGATCGCAGTCTGCAAGTGAAGAGGGAAAGAATAGCGCTCGCAATGGATGGCAGAAAGTCTGTTCTACAGACAAAACAAAAATAATAGTGCCGTCCAACTGATACGGTAGATGATGTAACAAAAGTATTCGTCGCCCGCAGGATTCGAACCTACGCCCCCGAAGGGATTGCCCTATCAGCTAAACGGTAGATATAGCAGGGCAACGCCGTAACCACTTAGCTAAAGCGACTATTTGATGAAAGAAATAGAGTTGGTGTGGACTTTGAGGTGTTTCGGAGGGGAATTGTGGTGGTGATGTGGATGTCGGACGGGGTGGTTGTGGACTAGGCGGTGGATGCCCCTTTCTGGACGTGTGGACCTCCCCTTTCTCACCACTACCAGTAGGCTGGTTTCCAAGTACCAGGGCGATGCTCCGCTGAAAAGCTGTCAAATCTAACAGTAGGTGGGCATGGAACCGGACACAGTGGATATTCCTCTGAAAGTCGACGTTTGAGGATATCAACAGCACCCAATCGACTCTCACTGATGTGGACACTCCGATGGCCAAGACCATAGACATCGATGATAAAAGCCCGTTGCACCGGCTGGGAAAGATTTGAATATACAGAACAGCAGACTATGTACAATAACTTTTGAACACCACCAATAACTCGCTCTAGAACCAGGCCGTTCCTTTTCCTTTTGGTGATGTGCTGACATCAGCTGAAGCCCGACCCATCTCCACCCCTCAGAGAGCCTCCTATTTTTATCTCTCCGCCCTTTCTTTTGACTTGACGGGTAATGTCGTTTAAATGCTAAAACCGCACCAACAGTCAGTAAACCATTTACATCAAGCAGAAAAAAAGGAGAGAAAACCCGAGCGCATAGCCCAAGCTTAAACCCCCCCCTCTCGCCCCTTCATCACCAAAATCATGAACATTCAAGTTTCACTCACCAAATACCACCACAATCCGCCCCCCCCCTCGCAACATCACAATCATCCCTCGGATCATCCACACACATCTTCCCCGCATCTGCCCCCTCACACCGGAACCCCGCAAAGCCGCCGCAAAACTGGCTAGTCTCCTTCACGCAGATGCCCGGCCGATCGCACGCCATGCCGCACCCATGAACATACGGATCATCCACGCAGAAGTAGCCCTTGGGGCAGTCAACGGGCTTGATGCGCATGCCGCCGCAGGACTGGTAGGTCTCGCGCGGGGGGGCCTTGGTTGTTGAGGAGGGCTTGGTGGGCTTGGTTGAGGTTGGGGTGGCGGTGGGCTTCGGGGGCTTGGAGGTCGTGAGGGTCGTGAAGGTTGGCTTGGAGGGGAGGCAGTGGCCGGCGCAGTTTTCGCCGCGGAGGGGAGGGCAGGAGGGGTCGGTGGCGATGCAGGTGTAGCCGTCGCGGCAGGGGGCGATTTTGAAGCCGCAGGGGGTGAGGTCGGCGGCGAGGACGGAGGTGGCTGAGAGGAGGGAGAGGAGGAGGGGGAGGTGCATTTTGGCGGTGGGCTGGTTGGTATCTGGGTTAGGTAATTAAGGTGTGTGTTGGGAAGTAGGTAGGTAGGAGGAAGTGAGCGGTGCGGATTGGTGGTGAGGACGATGGAAATACTTTGGTGGGTGAAGAGGTGTCGTGCACTTATAGCCAGAATGCAGGTCCGGGCATTTTTTTCGTGGCTGTTGAAAGTAGCAGGGCATCGTGAGACCCAGACCTGGATACGAAAAGAAACGCGGACCAGCCCGGATCGGTTTATACAAGCCCAGGGTGACGTCCCGGTAGCGAGTGTTCATTGACAATTGGAACACTTGGAAATTCTCTGGTTGTACGAGACAATCTCGCAGTGATAACCACGGGGGGGAATTGATTCGCCACTTTTTGCCCTGCGCAAGCCGGAGAGTTTCAGCCCGGCGCCCGTTCGGGCATCGCGGCCGTTGTCGAGTGGTCGCGTCCCATTCCAGTGGCTGGCTGGCACTATTTTTAGGGGCTGGATATTATCCCGCCCCTGACGCCAAGAAATTGAGTCGGGACGCGGAATCCGGGGAAGGCGTTGATTACCCAGGGAACATAGACTTAATCGACCCTGCGACAGTGGAATGTGAGACGAAGTCGCTTTCGTCTGGTTTCTTTGCGTGACAAAGGTACGTCACCGGCACTCGATGTTCTTTTGGGGTTCTGTGGTATGCTGTGCGGTATTGGCCTCCGAGACCAACCGATGCTCCACCACAATTCTACTTTTGACGGACGGTACAACGCAGATATATACTGAGGATGAGGCTATCTAGAGCAGGTAGGCAAGTAGGTAGAGACTACATATATTAGCACAATTTCCAGCGCTGACTCGAACCAACATCAACAGGAAAAGAGGGCAACTCGAAAGCAACCAACTTATTGATCTGAAAATGAAATGCCGTGACTCTCCTATATGGCGGTCGAGTTGACATCACAAGTATACTGTGAATTCCGGCGCCACTCGTTCATGTCGGATTTGATGTGATTGAAGTACATGTCCTTACGATCGATGTACGCGCTGTATTGCATTGCATTACTGGGTGTGGAGCATCAATAGCCAGCATTTATCATATGGACTCGATACATGTATCTTATCTTCGCATCCCAGCCATGTCCAGCGTGCGACCACGTGTAGCGCGTCCTGTGCCCTAGTGAAGAAGATTACCGGCGGATACTGCACCACTCACTCCATTAGGCCTTGTCCCTTTCTTGCTGCATCTTGCGATCCTCCTCGTCGGTTTTCGGCACGCGGACAAGAGTCGGCACGGTCACGGCGTTGAGCTTCCGAAAAGCCTATTGTCGGTATTTTTTTCCACGTCAGTAAACATGCCCGTCAAGCGCAAATCAAATCTCGTCCTCCGTCCATATGAATTTGGAGAGACTTTCGTACCCAAGACGGCCACTGCCACGCTCCCCAGCAAAAGACGCCCCACGCGCTCGCCTTCGCCCATTCCAGTATGAAGCCCAGAGAGATGTCGTGACGACGTACCTCGGCGACGGCACCGCCCGGCAGCTTCCCCTCCCAGCGGTCCTCGACGCGATCAATCTTTGCATTGGCATCATCATTATTCGGTCTAGCAGCATCGGTCAAGATGCGCACGGTGCTGGCGATCCCGTGTGTCGTGCCCACCAGCCGGACCGTGTAGCGGTTTCGCAGCTCGAGCTCGACGACGGCAGCAGGATTGCTGGCGGCGGTGATGCGGTGCGAGGCGATGCGGATGGGCCCGAACAGGGAGGCGAGGCCGTACCACTGCGCGGCGAAGCGGGGCAAGGCGGGGGTACGAGGTGGCGATGTCCCATCATGCATGTCTTAGCCCAAAAGTGTGTGCCTGGATTCAAATGTGAAAACACGCCACCCATCATCACCCACATCAGGCCACCCATCACAGCACCATATCATGCTCCTCAGCGCAAAACTTGAAATGATGGATGCGCCAAATCCCATTTTCAATCCACATCACCATCGCCAAAGATACACCATGTCTGTCCTCATCGCCATCGCAACAGCACACAACTCGACCCGAGAAATCGGACAGCGCATCGCCGCACGCCTGGGCACCCATGTGGCCGGCCCCATCGAGGTGCGCGACGCCAGCACCATCCCCGCCGGTGGCATCGCGCCCTACTCGGCCGTGATCCTAGGCTCGGCCGTGCACGCGCAGAGCTGGCTGTCAGCGGCGCGCAAGCTCGCCCACACGGAGCGCGTCGAGCTGGCCAAGCGGCCCGTCTGGGCCTTCTCAGTGGGCGTGCCCGACACGGAGGCGCACGCCACGGCCGAGGAGGCCAAGCTGGCGGGCGACGTGCGCAGGCAGATCCCCGCGCTCAGGAGCCACGTCCTGTTCAAGGGCAAGGTCGAGAAGGACCACATCCCCTGGCCGGCCAACCTCATCTTCAACTGGTTCCCCAATCTGTGGAGGTTTGGCGACTTTGTCGAGTGGGAAAAGGTGGATGCCTGGGCTGACGAGGTTGGGAAGGATCTGAAAGTGGTTGTTGGAGAGGGGAGGATTTAAGAGCCGGCCTTGAGTATTTTGTTTTCAAGTGTTACTTTGCCATAAGTCTTTGTTTATAGGTTACGAGGTTACGAACATGGGATCTCTCAGTGTTGAAATTAGGACCCCCTGATTAACGCTAAGGCTGTACTTATACGTAATAAAATAAAGTAGTTCTAAAAATATATTAGTATTATAAGTAAGATAATGATAATAAAACGGGTATTAGATAATTAATAGCTTACGTAATTACCGTTTTAATATTATTAATTTATCCCCTTATAATTACATTATAAATGTTATAAGCTGCACCTGGGACAGACCTAAAGGATTGGTTAGGTTAAGACAGATGTGACGACCTTGCAGGCCGACACCTGGGCCGGCGCGGCCCGACGGTTACCCCGCGTGGAGAACAGTGCACACGGAGCCGTGCACTGAGCCAGGGGTGCAAAGACCCACAAAGCCCCTACGACCAATCAGAAAGTGCTCTGTCGCTCGGGTGCCCTGTCACAGAGCAAGAGAGCAAACAGAGCAGCTGCGCTCTACCGCTCTGGCTGCTCTGTCGCTAAGTAAGGGAGTAAACAGAGCAAGGTACGAAAGTACCTCCTAGATAGCTAGTATAGATAGTCATCATCGTGATCACGATAAGCTGTAAGGGACTCCTGGTTCCTCACGCTAGTATTACATTGTTCATTTATATCCTACTGTTCAGACTCCCCTCTATGCATTATAGTGACAACGACCTACAGTGACATTGCATCCCCATCTAGGAGTGCTAGCTTAATAAGCCGTCTTCGGAACGCCCACCTAGCCTTTGGCGTCCTGCTATACGCTCTGTCTTAACCTGTCCAGTCCTCTTGAGGCTTCTGTCAGGTGCAGGTTGTAATAATAAAGTGTATAGCAGGATATTAAAGACTGGGAGGGCGTTTTAAAGATAGCTTATTAAGCTAACACTCCTAAGTAAGGGTATAATATTACTATGGGTTACTATTATTATAATATATAACGGTAAGTTTAAATAATAAGATATAAATAAATACTATAATATTAATATAAAGAATAAAAATTCATTATAGTTATTATAATTATAATAATAATTATTAATATTAGTTATTTATTAAAGTATCTTATACCTTACTTTATTACTTTATAATCTTATAGTTTTAGATTAGTAATTATAAAATTCACTCACTATTTCCATTCCTTTTCCATTCTCTCTTTTCTTATTCTAATATCTCTTTTATTCCACCTCTCTCATTTCCTCCTGGCCCTTCTTTTTATAGCAGTACCATATGTTAACTCCCTTGGAATCCCCTCAACGGTAGCACTAACACAGGAATATAAGGCCATCCGCTATTTCAGCTCTTAGTAACGGCAGTCCTCGATAGTATGTTCAGGCAGACGATAAAGATAGTGTTGTAAGCACTGCACTCTGAATTGCAACTGTGTGATTGTATTGCTTGTGTTCTCTCTGTTCTTCTGGCTCTGGCTGGAAGCCAGAGGCTTCTTTATAGACTATTCTGCAGGATTCAGGCTTCGTCACTCTGGTGGCTGAGGCTCACTGGTGTACTGGCAGTGCCAGGTATCCAGTCAGCTCCGCTGACTAGATGCCCAGGGCCTCTGAACCCCCTTCTTTCTGACAGATAGCGTCCTCGGATCGCCCTAGAAACAAGAGGCTATGATAAAATCCTCACCACTACTCTCAATTCCGCAAAACTACAAATCTGACTTAACGCCATTATCTGTACATAACACATGCTGGTAATCAGGGTTGCTCGTGAAGTCCACCCTCTTAACCTAAAATCATCTACCTTCCTTCTTCATTCAGCTGCTTCTCCGCTTCTACTATATTGGATGTTGTGGAACGTTTTGGCTGAGGAACGAGGGGCTCAGGAGCAGCGGAAGTGCAGTTGCAAAGTGACTTGATTTGGTAGAAAAGGGGAGTGTGAAGCACTCCCCATTTATATACAAATGGAAGCTCCCTGTGTGTGGGGAGAGCATATGATCTAAGGCCCCTGCGCTCTAGGTAAGCCTGGAGCGGTAAGGCGCCTGCGCGCCTGAGCGTTAAGAACTGCCGCTACAGTTCGACACACCCCCCAGGTGCTTAGAACTGCGTTTTAAGCACCTGAACGTTCGAAAAGAAGTTCGCTATAGATAGAAAATAATGAGTTCCGGAGGCTAGTCAAGCCTGTAACTTCCTAAATTATACTGCTCAAGTTAGTGTGTAGTCGCGTTTTCGGCGCGCGCTAAACTGAAAGCGGTAAGCTTATACAGTGGTCTAAGCTTCTCAACTCCATACCAAGAGCTCGCGATCTTTCCCCGTTTATTTACTTTCTTTAAGCGAATATAAAAAAATTGAGAACACTACTATTCTCGTCCCCCACTCCCAGCCACCATGGCCAACGCAAAGACCGCGGGCTCGCGCCCTAAGAAAACGTAAGTCCTGCTCCTTCTGCTTGAAAAAAAAAAACTGTCGTTTCTGCTTCCTAACTTGCTCTTACGCCTTTTAGTTCTTGTCAAAAGCGCAACTGGTCTCGTCTATAAGTGTTTCCACCGCTCTTTCTTCTACTCTAGTTCTGACTAACTGCAGTTAAAAGCTTCTTAATAAGTAGAAAGCGCTTATAATGTAAGTTTCACTTATTCTTATCGTTTAAAAGTAGCGGCTAACTTTAATTTAAGTGTTAAAAAGCCTATATCCCATGCCCACACCCTGACCCTGTCGCCTAAGCCGTTCAGCTCGATCTCGCCTACTTACTCGCCCTCCTATTAGGAGAAGAATAAGGATGAGGATAAGGAGGAGAAGGAGCCTCTTGTGACTCCTCGTTACTTTACTTATAGTGTAGCTAGTTTGTAAACCCTTATATAAGCTGCTTTTTTCTTCTTAACAAATACTTAATTTACTGACTTTAAGATTAGTAAACCGGCTTAATCACCCGCTTGCCGCCCCCCTAAGTCCCTGCGCCTTACCCTTACTAATAAGTGTGGTAAGGTTTACCTTAGGTGCCTTAAAAGCGCTATTACTAGTAACAGCGATAGCTGCTATTTCGACTATACAGGCGCTTCGGCTTGCTATGCTTACTGTGTAAGCGGACACTCCTGCGTAAAGGTATACGTTCTTTATAGACTTATTTACGTGCTTTACTAACCTGTTGTTCAGTCCTTTTTTAATAAAGCCCTTCGCTAGGAAGTTCCTTACTGCTGTAGTAACTAATACGCCAGCTTCTGTAAGTACAGTATATTTTATAAGCTGTTCTATTCTAACCGCTTATATCAGGAGCTTAAGAAACAGAAGGTAATGCTATATACGCTCCTTATAGAGCCTTTAGCTTTGTAGAGCAGAGAGGAGTTGGTTAGGGGTACTGTTGTTAGTAATGCAGGGAGCTCTAGCTCTCTTAAAGAGTGGGCTATAGCCCTAATCGGTAAGCTTATTAATCTGGCAAGCCACGCTTAGGCACACTGTCTGGCTGCCTGTCGTTTTTGTTTTATTATTTATTATACCTTTAGGTGTAGATGTGCCATTGCATGTAGAGACTGTAGGAGCGGTACTCCTTTAATCTTTCAGCTCCCTTATAACAGTTCCTTTACTCTTATAACTAATATAACTAGTGTCCTCTAACTTCATAAGCGTTATAAAGTGCTTAAAACACTACTGAGAGAGCAGTTTAATAAATCTATTAGTTAATATCTGTTACGTAGGTAGATACGTAACTTTAAATAAACCTTTCACATACTTTTAATAAGCTTACATATTATAGATATTAATATACCGGAACTTAATATTTACTCTCTCGTTCTCTTTAATTACTAACTGTATTATTTACTAGTTATTACAGAAGATCCTTTATATTAAGCTAAACTTGTAAGCGATATTTACTATAAGCCTTTTAAATATTATTATTTCCTTAACTACGTATATAAATGTAAGTAACTTAGTTTCGGTTAAGGACGTTGTAACTGTATATTAGTAAGCAGCTCTTTAGTTAATTACACTATTAAAGAGCATTATAATGTACCTTTATAATAAGCAGTATATCTTTATATTATCTATAAAAGAAATATTACTAATAATTATAAGAACCTTTTACCCTGCTCTTCTATACTTAATCCCTACGTACTGTAAACCGTATAAGTATTTAATTATCTACTTTATTACAGCTAGGTGCTTTAGGCTTAAGTTAATAAGAAACTGTAAGAGGATAGAGGCTGAAAAGGCTACGTTTAGTTAAATTATAATTATTATATACAGGATAAATCTTATAAGTTCTTAATACTCTTTAACTTCTACCTTTAATACGTTTTTTATATTCTTAAGGAGTTCTATGTTAAGGAGGGGGATATTTAGGAACACACTCTTTAAAAGGTTATACCGTTTGGCGATTTTCTTAATATACTGGTTATGGACTAGCTAAAGCTTTTATTTACCCTAGTCCCTAATCACCTAGATACTAATAAAATTAAAGATCTCTCCCTTTTTGTGAACTTTATATTACGTATAAAGCTCTTATATAATTACTTTTATAACTTTACAGTGCTCCTTTATAAATACTATAAAGTAGTTATCTATATAGAAGAGTATAAACACGGTTTTACTCTCGTTAAACGTAAGGTATAGCTCTTTGTTTAATAAGGTAAGGTTAAGCTCTTTTAATGTTAATGTGAACTCTTTATATTACAGTAGTAATAAGTCTTATAAGCTGTATAACGCTTGTTTAAGCTTATAATAGAAACCTTCTTCCTTAAAGCTATTTGGGAGCTTACATATTATTAAGGAGTTGTTATCTCGCGTAGTGTATAAGAAGGCTTAGATTATATTAAACTGTTAGACTTCCAAGTCTTACTAAACGGTAAACGCTATTATTATCTTAAATAAGTAAGCAGTTAAAGTCGTTATGTAAGTGTTCTAGAGCATATTAACTTCCTAAAGGTTACCTTTTACGCAGATTTTAACTTTACACTTCTTAAGTGTATTATCTTTACAGAACTTATAAGTAAATACCTATTTAAGTAGGAGTGGCTGTAAAAGCGCTACAGTATATTTTATCTTACATTACGTTCCTTTACAGAGGAGGTGCTGTATCTTAACTTAGTACACCTCTTTAAACTTAAGGCTAAGCGTGTGGTTTTTAAGATCCCTTTAATGTTTTAAAAGCTATAGTTTAAAGAGGTTATCTCTGTAAAGGTAAGGTAAGTTTAAAGTTATATTAAGCTTTACCTTTATTTAAAATACTATTACTTAGAACATAATATATAGTATCTTATAAGCTTTACTCCCTTTTTTAACTATTATTTACTAATTAGGTAAAAACGTTACGAAGAAACCTACAGAGCTCTCGTTAAAAACTAGGTAGTTAATCCTTACTTTATTATAAATTTAAATAGTGAACGTATAAATTACTAACCTAGGTAATTTAAAGGGAGTTAACTGCCTTTAAAATCTCTTACTCTGTCTTAAAGCAGGAGGGTAGTTAATTTGTAAGCGTATATTCTGTATTTCCAGCTCCGTTACTGTAATAGTATCTTCAGCTAAATCTTCTAATAAGGTATCTTTATACTCCTCTAAAGCTTCGTACTTAGAGGTTATAAATATTTTATCGTAACTGTCCTCTTATAAATAGTTACTTTCCTTAAGATTTATATATAGCTTTATATTATTAGTAAAAGCTTTATTTAACTGTTTTAAAGTTTTTTATCGTCTAGACTTTTACTTAAAGAGTTTCTTAATCTTTTTAAGCTTATTATAATCTACAGAAGGTAATTTAATATACTTACTAGTTAGGTAAAGGTATAAGCTTTAAGTTTAAAGCTAAGCTTTAACTTTTAACGTTAACTTTAAGGTTAAAAGTCCTAGTTCAGTGCTTGTAGAGCTTTCTTTAAGCTTTATAAGCTTATCTTTAATTTAAAAGAGCGCCGCTCTGTCTCTAGGCGCGTTTACCCCTAAGTTCTAACCCTTGGGAGTATCTTTATTATCAGATTTAGAGGTTAAAGCTTCGTTATCGGTAAGTGCAGGTGTAGTATCTAGGTTTAAAATGTTAGTAAGAAATTTAGGCACAGATAAAGCGTCTTATATCTACAGCTTAATTTTAATAAAGTTAAGTAACTGTTAAGTAACCTGCATTAACAGTACCTTTACTTCCTTACTCTCCTTCTTATAGAAAAGCTTCTTATTAAACACTACGTTACATATTATAAATACTGTTTTCAGTTATAGGCATTAAATGCAGTAGATATTAGAGGCTACGTATCTAACTAAGTACTTAATGTACCTTTAAGGTTTAATCTTAAAACTAAACTTATCTTACTCTACCTCTTACCTCTTATTAAGAATATAAGCTTAATATCTGTAGGTGTAAACCCTGCTTTAGTCTGGGTAGTGATCGTCTGCTAGGCTTTTATTAAGTTTACTTAACGGTATATACTATTAGAAGTACTGTTTAAACTATTTATAAAGCTTCTTATTAGGTAATATCTAGTTGTTTCGTTAATTAGGGCTTATCTTATGTAGGTAGGTAGCTGCTTGCACGTACTTAGGCTAGATTGATTTAGGAAGGTTTACTCCCTCCTTTATTTTAATAGATTTTATAATCAGCTTCTAGCCTACGCGTTTACTCTTACCGTTTAGTTTATGTGTATATAACGGAGTAGCTTTAATTTCGATTCTTTCTTTAATTACCTAAAGTTAATACAGTATATATCCCTTAATTATGATTATTAAAGTCTCTTAATCTTAACGTATAATATATATAGTAAGCTTAAACTGCCGTTTCACCTAATTTATAAAGCTTTTAATAGTTTTAAACATTTCTAGCCCTTTCTTATCCTTTAGTAGATAACAGAAAAGCTTACTACTGTATTTATCTTTAACTATAAGTAAGTAAATTAATCTATCTTATACTCTTTTAAAATAAAAAAGGTCTTAGCTAATTTGTAAGAATAGGTGATGGGAGAAACCTTCAGAACAGTATCTTGAAATAATTTGTTATAAGTGTGTAAACGTGTAGTATTTACAGTTAATGATCTTCGTGCCTGTAATTATAACGTTACGTGTTTGTTTAACGAGTTTCTTAAGAGCTTTTAGCCCTAAATGCCTTACCTAAGTGTGCTAGAAGTGCTTTATATCTTCTTAAGGGCGTAGTTATTACTGTAAGTGCCTTACTCCTTGTTTTATTATAGTTACTAATACAGTACTTATAACGCTTACAGTAAAAGGTATTAAGAAGCTTAGATAAGCGAAAATAGGAGTGTATTGTAAAAACACTAGATTATACCGTTATTTAAGCTTCTTTAGCATTACGTTCTTTTCCATATTACCGTAGTAAAGTATGCAGTTAAACCTATAATATTAAGCTCCAGCTTTAGTAATTAGAGCTTTTAAGATAATATTAATGTAAAAACCCTTTATAATAGCTACGTTATTAAGTACTAGATCTTCACTATCAGTTCCTTTAAAGCTTATAAGCACTTTTGAGATCACTTACTTACTATATCTAGAGATTGGGAATAAACTAATCCCCACTTAGATATAATCTCCAGCTTTAGTATACTGGAAGCTCCCCTTAACCAGGAGCAATTTGCAATTAATAAGGTGCATTACTCTATAATTATTAACTAAGGTGCTGTTAGAGAGCGGGTACTTAATAAAACCTGTAATAAAGAACTGCCTTACCATTTTAATAATCACTTTTATTATATAAACGTTAATTATTATAATGTTAATAAATCTTAAGAACTTTAAAGCACTTAAGCAGTCTTAACCTTAAACAGTTAAAACGGCTCTTTACTTCTCCTAACAGGATTAGTAAACTTTTAACCACTTAAAGCTTACAAATTACGTTTTAATTTTCTCCCTTATCTCGGATCCTAATATCTTAATACGCTTAACGTAAGTAAAAGCGTTTAAGAGTAATTTAATAATTACTAAGTGTAAGATTTAACAGTTTATAAGCTCCTATAGGTGTTTTCTTCTATAGGGACAGTCCTTTTTAAAGCCTTAATTAATCTTATTAGGTGTTTTAAAACGGTCGTTAGTGAAGAAGACTCTACCTTACTTACCATTATTAATAACGTATTTCGCTTTATAGATCTATGTAAAGAAGATGTAAATATAATCTGTGATTTTAAGCGTTAGGCGTTTTATAGTTTCCTACTCCACTAGTTCAGAAAGCTTCTAATTTGCTTATTAAGGCGTTATACGCACTGTAATAGTTTTTAACCAGTCTTTAATAACCAGGGGCCCCTAGATCTTTATAACTTTAAGCGCTTCTACCTTATAATAAGCCGTTTCCTAATCCTTAATCTATTACTTCTTTAACACGTTAATGTTCTTAACCTGTTTTATTATTACATAATATTCCTAACGGATCTGGGAGACGAGGTTTATCTTATTAAGCTTAAGTTACTATTAAAGGAAGTGTATAAACACTTAAACTGTATATCTGCTATTTTAAATTATCTTCTATATAACTAGTTCTTTAAAGCTCTTATTAACTGTACGATTAACCCAGTTCTAGATATATCAGTATAAGTTAGTAGTTTTAATAGTAATTATAATAAGAGTGGTAACTTCGTTTACTAAGCACTTATATTCCTCTTTAATATCTTATTATATAATTATAATAAGCTTTAACTTATCCTTAACTGTCCTTAAAGATAAAGCTGTTAACTCCCAGTATTTATAAGCAAAGATATATAACTTAATTACCTTCTCTTAACGCTTATTAATAAGTTTATAGATTATTAGAACGATTAATTTAATGTACAGATTAGCTGCGTTAGGAGTAGTAAGATTAATAAGGTGCCAGATCCTTTAGTTTATCACGTGGTATTTAAGAGTTTTAAATTAGGAAGGTTACTTTTACGTGCTTTTAAGTTTCTAACTATTAGCTGGAATACTCTAGTAAAGGGCGCTTTCTTCTGTTATAATGGGCGATTCGGAGGATTAGTAAAAGGGTTTTGTAAAGGGCGTTGCTTATGAGTGTCTTAATCAATTAGTTCTACACTTTACTTAGTTGGATAGAGTTAGGCTTATAACTATGGAACGTTTTAGCTGAGGAATAAGGGGCTTAGGAGCAGCGGAAGTGTAGTTATAAAGTGACTTAATTTAGTAGAAAAGGGGAGTGCGAAGCACTCCCCATTTATATACAAATGGAAGCTCCCTGTGTGTGGGGAGAGCACATGATCTAAGGCCCCTGCGCTCCAGGTAAGCCTGGAGCGGTAAGGCGCCTGCGCGCCTGAGCGCTAAGAACTGCCGCTGCAGTTTGACAGATGTGCCATGAAAACTAATTCAGCATTAGAAGATAGTTGTCTGTCAGATAACACGGCACTCTAGATTACAACGGTGTGATTGTATTGCTTGTGGAACTCTGTCCTCGGCTCTCTGGCAAAGCCAGAGAGCCTTCCACATAGTTGTGAATGGTGGCAAGCCGTGTGGCGAAGCCACGCGGCTGCAATTGCGCGTCTGTGGCAATGGCTACAAATATATGGTTCTGGCAATCGCCAGAACCTTCCATTTGCCAGACCCTTCATTTCTGACAGCTCTGGCCTCTGGCCAGAACCCCCTTCTTTCTGACACTGTTATTACTTGCGCAAACTACCTTGAGCAGGGCAGGAGTCTTGGACTCGCGCGAAAGAACCTGACTGCCACGATCTCAGTATTTTCATATCAGATAGGATCGAGTGAGCGATGCAA
>Ga0247780_1000406_pt1 | contig 42043 bp, 21 predicted proteins | sample UWRJL079202R5_FD_179927 | JGI IMG/M metagenome (GOLD analysis project Ga0247780, IMG submission 179927) | Plant litter microbial communities from Arlington Agricultural Research Station in Wisconsin, United States - UWRJ-L079-202R-5 | ecosystem: Environmental > Terrestrial > Plant litter >...
GGGGGAGGGGGGGGGGGGGGGGGAGCCGACCGTTGGGAGGGTAGTCCCAGGAGGGGGCGAGGAAGTATTGCTTTGCTTGGTTCGACATGGTGGTTGCTGTTCGGTGGGTGATGTTCAATTGCTGGAGTTGAAGAGCGATGGGGAAGGAAAGAGAAGTCACAATCATCATGATGGTGGGGTTAGTGTTAGGACCTTATAGTTTCAGTTACCTAGCTTGGGGTTGGGCTCTGGGATTGGCGTGGCGGGCTGTAGGCTAGTAGTTCTCCGTTCTTGCCACATTGGGTAGGGGCCCAATAGAGTCTGAGGCAAAGGTGTGAGTGCGCACGAAGGGACTTCTTCCCGAAGCTCTCTACTCTGGAAACCAATCTCCCCCATCGTCTTGGATACAAAACGAATCCCGCCCCTGGGGCGTTGTTTCTGAAGTAAGAGTCGCGGATGTGTTGTCCTTCGCTCCCATCAACTAGCCGCTGATTAGACTCTTCCACAACCTGGCTGCACTCGCCGTCCTCCGACCTCTGCCCCCCGGCACCCGAATGCTTTACGACCCGACCAACGTTGCCCACCCCTACACCATAGCTAAAACACTAATGGTCCGGCTCTGCGCTGTAGATATCGAGACCGTCGAGTCCTATGTCCACAGCTGGGCCCTCAGAATACTCTCCCATGATCGTCACCGGGCTCTTTGGCTCAACATGCACCCTCATTTCATTTTTCCAAGGCCGAAGACCAAGGCCCATGGACCACGACAATGATGCCACCATGACAGATATGGTTCCCGAAATATTCACCCGTGTGTTTGCTATCATGCGGGCCGTCCAGCGCGAAATGGCGAGGAGGTACTTTGATGAAATTGATTGCAATAGGGGGCAGCTGAAGGAGCTCTTGGGTCAGAATGATGTAGGCGCGGATAATTAGGGCGAGAGTGGGGGGAGCTCGGGAGGGGAGTTGGCGGCGTTACAGCAGTCTTGGAGTGAGCTGGCTTTGAATTGACATTTGGGTTTGACTTTGGGTAATTTGGGGTTGGTTGGAGGGAGGATTAGCGTTTGGGGGGCGACCAGCATGGAGCATAAAGAGATGTGGTTTCTGGTGTGCTTTGTGGGTGGATGAGTAATGGATAAAACAGCAAGCGATCAAGTGATGGATCCTGGCGCTCAGGGTTGCCATTGTCAGTTATGATCATCAAATCACTAATCTCTTTTCTCGCTTCTCTCGCCACCTAGCATCGTCAAAGAGCATCAACTCCAAGACGCGTAGAAACTGGCAGCCAGCCATCAACACCTCAAGGAAAGCAGCGCCAACAGCCATGGGAACTAAAACCAGCGTTGTCCAAACTCCCTTGGCCGAACAGAGGTCAAACATGGCTTGAATGCATCTCGCCTCTGTAGTGTAAGCCTCACCTGGATGTTGAAGGACTCGGAGTTTTCGGCCACGGAACCTCTGACATTGGCGGACGCATCACTTGGGTATCTTATCCTTCTGGGATAGGATGAATACAAGGCTGGAGAAAAAAAAAAGAAAAAAAGCTAACACTCCACTTTGCATTCCATACCTGATACTTTGATTGGTAGTTACAGCACAACACAGCGCCTTGAGAGGCGCTCGGACTCCCCAAAAGATTCACCTTCGCTGATAATGTACTCCACCAACTCCTTCTTCCACTTCTGCAGATCCTCCTCCGAAATCCCCGGTGCCGCGTCCAGTTCAGATACGAGCTTGGTGACATTCAGCTGAGATGCAAGCTCCTGGACAAACCCACGAACAACTGAAGCACAATCGCTGACGACGAGACTGTGCAACCCCGGGCTGACATTGATCATGATGTGTTTCAACATCCGCTTTGTCGTGTAGACGCGACACAGATCAATGTATTTGTAGAGAGGGAGAGGGAGAGGCGTGTTCCGTTCTTCAAAGGCCGTAACATATTCCTTTTTCCGTTCGTCGGCATAACGTAGATGAATCAGGATCACCCTCCCTTTTTTGGAAAAGTCTGCAGGCTCTTCCCTTCGTGGTTTCGAATCCTCCAGTCTCATAATGTGAAGTGGCTTTTCCAAGCTGAGCACGGGGTCGTCCGGAGTCAACTTGTCGCAAGCTCGAATCAAAACCGCTGCGTGGCCGAGGTTAAGACGATCGCTGCCGGACTGGCGAAAAAACCCTGCGCCTATCTTGAAGTAGGTGGATAGATTCCCCGGCTGGGGGCCAAGATACTTCCGGACCTTTTCCTTGTCCGTTTCTTTGGCCATCTTCACGTCGTTGGAGTCGACGCCCCTGGGCTCATCTTGGACCACACCCGTTAGACCAGTGCTCTGAGCGCCGGTCCGAGCCGACGCCTCTTGAGCTCGTTCACGCTCCTCCATCTTCTGGTGGTTGAAGTCCTTTTTGCCAAACGGACCCGCTGTTTTCGACATTTTCGTACAACACAACTGCCGCGAGATAAGCCACAACAAGTAGAGATATTAGGGTAAGAGCGTTGCACCTTGATCACAGAGACACAAACGTTGGTGGGTGCGGCGCTAATGGCAAAGTTGGCTGAGGGGTTGAGACGGCCACTTGTCCAAGGGCTCCCCGTACTTTGGAGACTATCAGTGCGTGTGGGTAGGAAGAAGGGCTGTTGTGTCTTGTGGAATTGGCTGGAGATGGGGGAGAGAGATTGACGCTTTTTGAGCTCAACCTGAACGGTGGTCGGGTGCGGCCGGGAAATAAAACCGCGCATCTCCACCCGGCCAAAAACCACTGCCGGGTCCGCATCCGATACACCGCCACAAAGCCGGGCACCGTTCCGCTTCCCATTCGAGGCTGCGTTGACCACAGCCTGGCGCCAAGACGCGGGCGGTGCCCGGCGGTTGCAGTCGGTCAGCGGTCGAGAACTGCCGATAAGGCCATGCGGGATTGGGGGTGGGTGAAGAGGGTTGCACGCTGCAGACGATAAGTAGGGTTGCCTTTTATTATCATTTGTTGCAGGCTGTCTCTGGCTGACCTTCGGCAGCCTTGAAAAGTTGACTCTGCCGCTAGGCAGAAATGGCGGAATGGGTCGGGTGCCGGCTCGCCCCGCATCGTTGCCGACTGCGCGCCGGGTTTGACCAAAACGTTTGGGCCAGCGTCATCGGAAGCCTTCCTACCTAGTTGCAATTTGGTGCACGGCTTGAGCCGGCCTATCCATCTGGCGGCTGTGCTGCAGTCTCCCATTGTCGAATGATAGACTGAAAGCCACTTTGCTCCATTCCCTTATCTTGAGGGTTGTGTTTCCGGGCGACATCCTCAGGGTGTGTCACAAGATCAAGCGGCCGGAGGGTATCGGCTTTGCCGGCGGTGAGGCTTCACCGAAATGTACCTTAGGCATTCAACTTTTCAATGGCTCGAGCCTGACGCTGGAGGGTAAAAGGGGTGTCACTTGGTTGCCAATGGTTCCGTGTGCTGCCCATCTTTCGTTCAAGCTGTCAGCTTGAGAATATTGCACATGGCAAGGCTCGCTAATATAAAGTCGAGCGAAAAAGTCAGGTGGTGCCAGACATGGGCATCTTTTACCCGTCCTGATCTGCCAGGGGTCTCACGGCGTTGAGCAGCCACTTACCTGACATTTGACACTTGTCTTTCAGTCCACTTGTGTGGCAGTAGCCCGGGAGTTTCCCAATTATTCTCAATCCTCTTCATTCTAATGTCGGCTGGTGGAACTTCGCTCCCCGCTGTTCCCGGTTCGGCCGGATCGAGCGAGTATGATCAATCTCCGGGCACTAAGACTCCTAACGAGCGGTGGAGAGGCTTGGTCAAGACAGTCAACTTCGTTATCCAAGTACTTCGTCCCCACGAAACGGCGAGGCGGGATATCTACATTGTGACTAGATCTCCAGCAGAGCTTCGCCCCTGGCCCTGGGTCTTGTTAGGCGAAAGTGAAGAGGCCGTCCTCCGCCCTCTCGAAGAAGCCATTCGTGCAGGGCAAGCTCCGAGCATAACAGAGCTAGCCGCTGCAGGGGTTAAGCATTGGTCTCTTTTTCTGGTTAGCGACAACTGGCGCTGGACGCTGTTCGAGATGGTGAAGTGCGGATCGACCATGGAACCGCGACGGTTACGAGATGACAAAGCTCCGGGTCGCATATCTGGAAAGTGCCGATTTTATCATGTTGGGCAGACGACTCTTGATGATGATTACATTATGAAACTCGGTACGTCTTTCACTCTCACACAGTTAGTAATTACCTCGGATACGCTCAGGGGCTAATTTTAGGAATAAGCCCAGGCCATCCCCCTTCGAAAGGGGGAGATCTATCACTTATTCCGTAACAACTGCCAGACCTTCTGCCGATTTCTTTACCTCTGCATCAGAATACCGTACAGCTCAAACATGGTCTTCGAGTCATTACATGCAATTCCCGATAAGTTCTTCGACGGGGTAGTACGACGGCAGCTCAGAGAGTTCGAGGCCATCTCCTTGTACAGCTGGGGAAAAGCCCTGATAACACCTCAAGTTCGGGAAGCGCTGCCCATGTCGGTAGAGATGTTACTCTCGGTGCTATCTCGGCTCGCGCTTGTTGCCTGCGTCATCTTTGTCTTGATGGGCTTCAGCAAACTGCTCGTTCTCTTAGTGATGTTCATAGCCGTCCGATACGCTCGGCTGAACGTCTGGAGGGTTCTGTCAAAGTATCTCACCACGCCTCCTGAAGACCTCTGTTGCATCCTCCATTTTGGAGACGGCAAATTGGATCTCCGGACAGAATTGATGAGGATCCCTCTTGGGCCTCTTGGCATTCTATTTTACCCTCCGACTTCAACAATACCCCTCTTTGATCCACAGTACGATTTCGTTCCCCGGTCCAAGCTAGCGGTGTCGTTTGAGCGCTTCTGCCTCTTCAGGCAGATTGAGGACGTCCCTGTCGGCTTTGACTGCGAAGACGTAAAAATGGCTAGCATGACTACGCTGCCGGACCCCGTGGAGCTCGAGAAGTTTCTCGCTCTTACCGACGACTCCCTGCAGAAAGAATACCAAATTGGTCTCGCTTTTCTGGCAACGACCGGCCACGCGGAAGTCGTTCTGCGTCACGGCAATCTCAGTGCAGGCCACGAGCGAACGAACCTCGATTTGACCTCACAGCCACCAATCATTTCCTCACGCAACTTGCTTGTGCTCGAAGACGGCGAATTGAAGAAGGCAAAAGACATCGAGCTACGGATACTCCACCTCCGCTATACCAACGGAGACTCTTCGAGCCTAGAGCTAGCTCTTGAAAAAACTCCGTCTGGCAATGTACAATATTGCCGATATGTCGACCTCTACCGCATCCGGACAACGGAACGCCAGCTCAGGCAGATCGCCCTCAGATCTTGTCCATCCCTGCATTGCATCCTGTTGGATGACTGCGCCACTTTCGCCTATAACTTCCTCACCGGGGTGCTCGATCACCTGGAGAGTCGCGGTTTGTTGTCCAAGACACAAAAGTCGTCGCAACGGCAACTCCTGCTGTGGGAAAATCATGTCATAAACGGGGTGGTAGGCCAGTCCGAGGTTACCTCGAGAATAAGCAGCACCGTCGCGAGCGAAATCCAGCACCCTCTTGCCTCCGCCACCCCGGGAACGTGATGGTGAAAGCCGCCTCAGAAAGGGGAGCGGGCATGTATGAGGAAGTAGACTGTTGAGCCAGGGGGGGGCAGATACGCAAGTGGACATCGGCAAGGGTTGCTCAATTTTTGCAATAGAAGGAGACTCTACTAGACAGGCACTAGAAACCGAACACGCTTCCTTGATACCCAACACATCTCCGAAACATTCTGCCACGTACCCTATGCCCCGGGGTAGTCGAGTCCATGGTCATGCCAGGCCAATATCCCACATATCCATCATGGTATTGGATGAATCCTTTCCGTTTACTGCAGTCTCCAGTTGCGTCCGAGAAAACTCCCATTTTATACGGCTGGCATTGGCGTTAATGTTTCATCGCCTCTAAGTAGCGTTATAGAGCGTTCACGCTGGTGACTCTTTCGTGATTTCCGATAGTTTTGAATGATCTCCCAGCAGGCGAGGAGACAGCTCGCTATTCCTGTAAAGAGTGGAAGAATCTGTCCAGCCGATCCAAAAGCCGTAGAGGTAACCAAGTCATTCACTGCAACCATCCTCTCGGCCGACACAATGGCGATGAGAGGCCCTGCCAAATATATCAAGAAGTAATGGGCCAGCCTGACGATAAACTGGATTGGCTGAAGAACCGACGAAGAAATACCGGGAAACGCCGGTTTGAGGATCCTCCTCAGCCACATCTTGAAGGAGTAGGCAGTTACGAATCGCGCAGAGAGAGGAGCCATCACGCCGGCGTAGTAGACGGCTACCAGTCTCGGGCCAGATCCAATACCGTCCGATAGGCTCGCAACATGGATGAAAAAGACGATGAGGAACGCCACTCCGCCAACAACGGCAAGTCCTGCCGCAGCACGAGTCCACACGTGGCTCCGGATGTCAAATACGAACAGCAAAGCCGCTTTAGCGCCACAGACGGGATCCGCCATCGAGTCGATGCCTCGCAGCCAATACCAAGCACCGAACAAGGTGAAGATGGTGAAGTACATGTTTTGGAACACCAGCGACAAGTCGGCGTGCAGTTCCAAGGTTTGCACGTCGTCTTGGCTGCGGAGCTCGGCTTTGTCGTCGTCGCGAATTTCCAAAATGTACGACTCTGCATAGAACAGGACGACAGTCAGGTAGTATGACATAAGATAATCGATCGAGAGTGCTGTGCCGTGAAAAACGTTGATCGCTGTGGCGAGGGCTACTGCCGACGCCAGGATGTTGGAGGCCGTGCGGACCCTCGGCCGCGCCTCGAAGCATTCGGAGTTGCGGAGCATGAAGCCGGCGGCCCATTGAAGATACATCCCGATCCTTATTCCAGTGCCGTACAAATCGATGTCGGTAATCGTTTCGCATTGGCCTTTGAACGCGAGAGCTTCAAACTGGCTGCCGCTGCGTAAAAAATTAGACGGTGATGACGTAGCGATTGCCGACGAGACAGCTCTTGGGAGGTTGGGGAGGAGTAGGCGCCACATAATGTCAGGAAAGGATGAAGGTATAATGCAAATTTGATTGCTAACAAAATGGTGAACCGTAGGTACTCATGGAGTTAGGGTCCGGGATGTAGAATGTTTCAGGTATACCTGGGGGATGTGGAATTTGCCCATAAGTCTTTGTGGGTTAGGAGGGTACGAAAATGGGATCTCTCGGCCCTAAGTGACGACCCTTGGGCTGGGGCGGCCTTATCTCTCCCCGCAGGAGGGACGGTGCGGAGATAGTATAAGCACGGACTGTCGCACGGCGTGCTCAGCGTACTTGGCGTGCTTACTACTGAGCCCCAGGAAACAACTAAGCAAAGTGCTCAGTTGCTTAGTCGTTCCCAGGACTGAGCAATAGAGCAGGGTACAAAGTACATGGTCATCTCAGTAGTATAAATACCATCATCGTGACTACGATGTGTAAGGGACCCTTCTGGTTCCTCACGCTAGTAATTTACTGTGTATCTGAGATCTACTGCACCTTGCACTAAATTCACGACCTTGTTTGAGAGTGTAACTATAAGCTGAAATAAAAATACTAAGCTCTAAAGAACAGAAACCCTAAGAAATAATAAAGCGTACCTTATAATAAATAACTGCATACCTTGTAACTAAGACCTTTAAATCTTTAACTTTGAAACAATCTTATTTAAAGTATAAATAAGCCACATAACGCTCTAAAATAACCTTTAAATATTATAAGTAGATTTTAAAAATAACTTTAATTATAAAAATAAAAATATAAAGCTATTACGACCTGTACCTGGTACAGACTTAAAGGACTGGTCAGGTTAAGATAAAGCGTATAGCAGGACGCTGAAGAAGGCAGGCGTTCTAAAGACAGCTTATTAAGCTCGCACTACTAAACGGGAGTTAATTTAACTTCTAAGATTATAATATTAATTAGTTATTCTTATTATAAGCTCTTTAAGCTTAACTTATTTTATAAGGTTATAAGTTAAAGTAAGTTATATTAACTTGAGGCGCTGGTGTAGGCTTGCGCGCAGCGCAGCCGCTTTTGTGTTAAGCTCCTAAATTACAGTTATCGTGGCATGGCAATAGCAGTTGGTCTGTGTGGCGCACTATTAAAATTTCTATCACGCGCGCGGCACGTGCTCTGTATTCTAGTTTCTAATTAATCACTCTATCCGCAGTTTAATTCCACCTAGTAGCCGACGGCTACTGTTTTCTATATATGCAGTATTCTTTCTGTTGCTTTTAGATGTGTAAGTGCTCTAGTTTAGATGAGGGCTCTGTTAGGGAGAGCTTTGCTCTGTAAGTAAACAGTTTAAGGAATCTGATAACCTCTCCTCAATCTAATTCTTCTTTATTTCTTTTACTTACCTACCTTTGATTAAGGTAAGAAGATTATTAAAATGGATCAGTTATATTAAACGACTCTTTTATGCTTAATACGTTTAACTACTTTATATTTCACTTCTTTACGTTTAACTCCCTTATATAGCGGCTTTGTTAATAACAACGATTTATTTTAATGTTTTTACGTTTATTTAAAGTAAGAAAGAGATAAATATATATATATATATATATACAGGGTTTTTACTAGACAGAACTACTAGGTTAGATTAATGACTAGAGCTAGAGATTGTTAGGAAGGGCTCTGGTGATAGATTAATGGCGCTTTATTAGATTTTAACTCCTTTCTATTAAAGGAAGTCTGTTATTAAGTACATTTAGATCTAGTGTGCAGTGTTTATATTAAGGCGAGGCTTTATTATTCAGTTTATCTTACTTAGTTTAAAAGCAGATATACCTTGTGAAAGTACCAGATGGTGTGCCTTTAAAACATTATATTAACAAGGCCAGCATGCCTTAAAATTACTATTTGAAAGCTAGTAAGCTTTATATACTACAGTAAAAAGGCTTATAAGCCTTATAACTATGTAAATCTACAGCTCTTACTTTAAACTAGCTATTACTATTACTTTTACTGTTAGGCTATTGCTTAGTTAAAAGCCTTAACATTTTTCAGCACTACTTTTGGCCTAGCCACTTCTATTTCCATATATAGCTACACCTTAACCTTATTAAAGACCTCCTTCCTTCACCCTTTAATTAGATGGTTAATAATTAAAGTATTTATACTTAAAGCCACAGCGTTGCGTGGATGCCTTAGCTCTTTAATATCTACTTAGCTAAGTTATAATAAGGCTGATATACCTTAAAACTGCTATAAGGTATTACAGTAATCTGTGGAACTACATTAGTATCTGTGAGGCTGCGCCGCTCTAGCTTCCAGTCCTTATAAAGCCTGTGCTTTCCAGCCAGACGATTAATAGCTAGAGGTATGGTAATCTGCAGAACTATATCGGTACCTGTGTGGCTAAGCCGCTTGGCATTTATAGACCAGGGGGTGTGATTCTAACTGCTAGCTAGAAGCAGAAAGTGGGGAAGAATTTGTATGCAACTACTGCTGCCTCATCATGTCGAGTTCATTGGCTCTTGACGAGGACAAATGGGCGTCAGTACCTGAGTCTGCGAGGCGAGAAGATGGGACAGACGTGCTAATAGATTATTTAATTAGAGCTCACGTCAAGAAGGACCTGTTCCCGTACATATGCGTATTTGAAGATTGCGACGAACCGTATCAGCTTTATGCAACGAGCGAGGAGTGGTCGTCGCATATGAGCTCCCAGCATCGGATCAGATGGTACTGCTCTGCAAATAGCCATCCAATCTTCTCTACCGACACCCGCAATGACTTTCTTTAACATTTTCAAACGTCGCATCCTAGAAGGTTTCGAAAGACACAGCTTCCCTTCATCGCTGATAACTGCAGTCGCCCTGTGAAACCGACAATCACACACTGCCCCTTTTGCAAAGAGGAGTCGCCAGGTAGCTTGGAGGCTCATGTTGGACAAAATCTTCACTATTTTGCCTTCCAGTCAATTCCTTGGATTCCAAGAAGACTGGTTTGATTTCGAGGGCATCGGGGCGCACCACTCTTTCCGATACGTTTGATGACATTCCTACGACTCATGTCACACCCGGCCAGGTAACTGTTGGGGGTAAGGTATTTTCCCGAGGACCCCCATCCCTGGAAGAGCCAGTCGACTATTCCGACTCTCTGTTGGTGAAGACATTCCCCGAGGTAGATACGACCCTGGAAAGTCTTCGAGCGTCGATTAAGGCACGAGATGACCAAGGATGCACAGTCGGAAAGCAGGTCTCGCTGGAAGAGACGCACCACGAAGGACCTCGCCACTCGGAGGAAGCGATACAGAAATTGAATACCGTGCGTGTGAAGGAGACGATTCAGGAAAGCGGCCCACAGTCTCTTGAAGGAGAGATACGGCGGGAGTTAGGGCTTCTATATGGAAATGAAGACAGCCGTCGGAAGCTGTTCGGGCTTTCATTTCGAAGGAGATCTGGAGCAAGAGGTGCGCAAAGAACTTGAACTACTAAGGTTGTCACACAGCCCTGATACAATTTGAGAGATCGACTTGCATCTTCGAAAAGAAGTTGAGGGAAATAGTACCGTTTCATTCCTGCAGGCGTGTTCAAGCTTTGGTTCTCATTGGCGCGTGGGCTTGGAGCATTTCCGGCTGGATGTAGTTTTTTGCAAGTGATATATTTACTATCTTGTTTGTTTGATGAAAAATTGGGTTGGCCGATCAACCGTCCTCCTTGGCATCAACGGGCACGGCGCCCCGGGATGCGACTATCTTGAACGTTAGGGTATTCTGCAGCCCTAACTCCCTCAGCCAATAACCGCTCGTAGGTTTGAACTATACTCTGCTTGATTTGGCACCAGGCTCTGCGGCACGAGAGCCCTTAGAGGCGTGTCCAACAAACGCACGGTTCGCTTGGATCCGCAAGTTAGGCCACCATTGGGCGTCGACACCTCCCACGACTCCTCGAAACCCCATGATATTGAAGGCCACCGCTGCGGCCCCCTTAACCCATCGCGGGTGATTTCCCTTGCCCCGTTCTGAGCAGCAACGCCGAGTCTTATCTGAGCCCCCGAAATTGAGAGCCTTCTCGGTATGTCTGACGCCCGTGCAACGTGAAGCTGTAACGGGGGGTGCATGTTTGCTGAAACCACCCCCAAAGCTGAGCCTGAGGTCTTCCGATATCTAGAAATATCTCAACACTTCGACCTGGCGTAACGGGCCCTACTGGCTCATAGCCATCGCTCATGTCTGAGTCGACCGACATTTCAGATCTTGATGATTTCGAAAGAGATTTGGAAGCTACTGTGGGGCGTGGCAACCTACATACAGCAGCAGAGCTAAGGATCGAGGTTGCTGATCGTGAAGCGACTATAGCAGCTTTACGACGTCAATTGGTGGACCGAGATGCCACAACATCGCGGCCACGACAGCGAATTGTGTCAGAATCTAGCACTCATGGCCAATTGTGGTGATTGTTGTGTATTGGTGTTGTTCTGTGGAAGAGAATCTCTGGCCTACAGGGTCCCCTATTGCCAAGCCGGCTACTTCCGCGAATGGCTCCAATTGCTTATATAAGCTGACAAATTGCCAATCGTGACGCAACGATAACAAGTTTAGAGCGGCAAGTTAGAGAGTATAACACAACGATAACAGGGTTACGGCAGCTAGTTGCTGGTCACGAGACTATGATATCAAATCTACGGCAGCAACCGAGTGAGGATGGCGCAGCACCGCCACAGCTACGGCAACAGGTACTTGAGCGTGACGCAACGATAACAGAATTACAAAATGAGGCGATGATTTGCAGAGTGTCGGAGCTAGAGTTGAGGCAGCGGCTGAGCGACACGATGGATCAAATGCGAAAGCTGAGGGATAGCGGAGCACCTGCACTGATCCAGCTGCATGTAGGATGGTAACCCAGCAGTTGAGGGCCCGAAGCACGACCTTATCATGATACCGCGGAAAGGCGGCTGACTTTCGCGGTGAGGCAGGAACTCCTCATCCAGGATGCCATCTTAGTGACGTGACTCGAGAACGGAGCTCTGAAGTGGAATATCTCGCATTTGTGGTCGCTGAACAGAAGGTTCCGAGGAAGCACTGCGCAATATGCGGACTCCCTGATTTGGGCAAGCCGCTGCGCGGGATTGGGCAATTGCGGCTGGGGCCCAGTGCCGTATTCCGAGGAAGGACCAGAGCCTCACCTGGCCCTTCCCCTCAACCTCGGCTCCGAATTGTCAAATCTCAGACCACCTCAGTATCTCGACATACGCAAAAGTTGAAGTATGCACCCGGCCGGCGACAGAAACCCCCTTACCAGCGATCCGGGTAGGATGTTACCTGCTATAACGGCCTTGTCCGAGTACACTTCGCAACGAGTCCACGTTTGAAATGCCAGCGCAGCGTCTCTGCCAGTTCAATGCTCTTAGGGTGTGCGTTAATGGCGTTGATGGCGGTGGGTTCTGCACTGTGGACCGTATTGCACGAACGGGGACTGGTATCAAAAAACTGTCCAAAGTGCTCAAACCAGCCGAGTGGTGCGTCAAGCCTTCATATGGCGGCCTCTCTGGCGTCTCTAGGGTCTGAGGCGTTGCGGACTTGGCCGCAGCGGGCTCAGGGACAGGTAACGGTGTGGGGGCCGGCAGGCTAGGGGGCCCAGAGGTGTCGGGTGGCGGAGGTATGGGTGATGTCGCGTCGGCGGTGAACGATGGGGTTGCTAATCCGATGTTTTCTTTTAATATAAGGGTCAGGGAGCAACAGCAACTCCCCAATCAGAATACCGACTACAATATGTTAAGAGAGTTCATTGGCAGCTAACACGGCTTAAAGAGTGTCACAATCCGAGGGGTATCGGTGGGGCATCCGTGGGGTAGTAGACGGGGACACCGGGGTACGCCCAGTTGACTATTTGAAGATTTACCATTGGAAACAGGGCGTGCGCTTCGCAATTCAACAATATTTGAAATTAAAACTTTATACCGTCGACATGTTGATTCATAATTTTCAATCAGATTTTAGATACGGCTTAATAAGTGCAAATACTTTCTGGTTGGGCTGGGGGGTTGTCATTTGATGATTGGGGACGCAATCGCGCGGATGGGTTCTGTGTAACACACAGTAAGCAGGCCCACTGTGTCTTTCTTTATCTTCTTATTGACCAACTGGACTCAGAGCCTTGCGCATCGAACTGGCAGCCGAACACGTCCACCAACTGTCAAATGCGCCAACAACCACCAACCACGTGCCTGCTGCATGATGCAATTTGATTACTTTCCCCAGCTGAAGAGGGAATCGTAGTGAAGATTGACCATTCAGAGCTGACATCGCGATGCGAACAGCTGTTTCGAAATCAGGCGCACTAGGGGTCTATGATTTTGAATATCATCTATGGGAAGATGGTGTTTGCGAGCACCACTTTTATTGGAAACCGAGATGCCGTGGAGATTGTGGAGAAGTATGTTGCCAGCGTGGCTGTTTGTCGAGTTGCGTTGATGTGTGAGCTGGTAGGGCTTCGTGAGTCGTGTTTTCGGCCGAAAAAGGATGATTCCGATCTGGGGCTGGGCTCGGGGAATCATGAGAGTGAGAGTGACAAGGCGGTTGTGATTACTAGTTGCTCGACTGTCTGATCAAAATGATTGTGTTATCAATGCGTTTCAATTTTTGCAATAGGCTGCTGGCTATGAATGATAGCGGCTTTAATCCCGCTCAGGAAAATGTATCAAGTTAATACTACCCTGGAATACTACTCCTAGTGTACGTCTATAGTTTGGCCACCCTTTCTACCAATAGTAATCTAGTGTAATGAGGTATCTCGTTAGTTCTACTAGCGGGAGCACTGCCCCTTGAAGTTCTTGGAGTATGCGCAGGAAAGAAGCCCACTGTCCAGCGCTCGAAATGGCTCCCCAAACCGCCTCTGTAGGTCAGCGCCGGTCTTTGAGTCCCGACTCGTCTTCGCGCACAGTTGATCTTGGAGATTAGATTTGCATTGAGAAGCACGAGACTTGATATCGAACAGCCCCTACCTCATGGCTCTCCCTTTGACAAATGTGTTGTCATCGGCCCGCTGAAATTGGCTTATTCCATCTCAATAGTTCCTATTACCATTCAGTTAGATATGCACCGCGGGAAGGCACTTGGCCCAACGCTTGAAAGGAGTAGGAGAGCGACTAACCAGGGGGCTTGCTGGTGATGTCGTAAGTCACCCGTGCGATACCTTCGACTTCGTTGACGATACGCGTGGAGATCTTCTTCAGGAGACCAAAGTGGAACTCGAAAGGCTAGAAGGACGTTAGCACAAAGAAAGTGAGAAAATGGGAGATTTGTTTTACCTCTGCGGACATGAAGTCGAGCGTCTTGACAGCACGGAGGCTAAAGTGGGGTCAGTGGCTATCTCCGTTGTGAGGGTAGGATTCGATACTAACATGGCGATAAATCCGTAGACCCGGGCATCGCCCTGAACACCCACAGCTGTTGAATGTCAGTGATCGGTTCAAGTTGCAGACACTGATGCCGTCTTGACTGGATCAACGAAACCACCCCGCAAAGAACATACCTCTGTCTTGGCTGATGGCAACGTAAGCCTGGCTCATTTCGTCGTACACGCCGGCCGCCTTGATCTCAGAAATGAAGATGTGGTCGGCAGCACGGGCAATCGCAACCCTCTCAGGGGTAACCTCTCCGAGGATGCGGATGGCAATACCAGGGCTATTTGGGACATCAGAGTGGCTCACAAAACCCAAATCAGGAGCAGGACACATACCCAGGGAAGGGGTGGCGCATCACAAGGTCTCTGTGGATGCCCAACTCTTCACCGAACTTGCGAACCTCGTCCTTGAACATCTCGCGCAGCGGCTCAATCAGTTTCAGCTATTTGATATTATTAGCGCATGCAAAGTCACTTTGATGAAGGGGCTGGGTACCTTGAGCGTGTCAGGCAGTCCTCCGACATTGTGATGCGTCTTGATCGTGGCGCTTGGCCCTCTGTAAGAAACACTCTCGATGCTGACCAAAGGTTAGTATTTGCGGAATGAGGGTCTGAAGATTTGGCATACACGTCGGGGTAAAGCTAAGAGATCTGGCGTCAGTCTTATTCTAACAGGAGAAAAGGGGTGGGTGCATACTGTGCCTTGCAAGAACCACTCAACCGGACCTGCGTTTGGTGTGTTCTCGGCATCCTTTTCGATTCTGAGCGCTTCCTTCTGGAAGAGATCGATAACTGGTCCATGTTAGCGTATTGACAGCGTTCTGGCGACGCATGACGAGAAACGTACAGGTTGCTCCGATAATCTTCCTCTTCTTCTCAGGCTCGGCAACGCCCTTGAGACGCCCCAGGAAAAGGTCGGCCCCATCAACAACAGTCAAGTTGATGCCGAGATGCTTCTCGAGCGTTTCCTTGACCTGCTCGCATTCGTTGAGGCGCATGACGCCTGAATAGAGTCGGTCAGCAATCTTGCCCGTAATATCCGGGCTTTTCAGGGGCTCGCTTACCGTTGTCAACGAGAATGGCGTGGAAACGGTCGCCTGCATCCTGGTCAGCGATTTGGGGAAGTAAAAGCAGATCTTTGTGGCTGTACCGATTGCCTCCTTCATGAGCTTGGCTGCCACGGTAGAGTCCACACCACCAGACACGGCTCCAATGACCTGTGCGCGATCACCCACAAGATGTCTGATGCGGATGATTTCCTTCTGGATGAAGTCTTTCATCACCCAGCTAGCCTGCGCCCCGCAAATATCGATAGCGAAGTTGCAGAGGATCTCAGTACCACGCGGTGTCTATCGCAATGTCAGTCGAAGGAAGCACGAGCTGTCAAGTCAGACGCCAACTTACGTGCTCCAGTTCCGGGTGAAATTGTACGCCTGCAAGACATCAAGGTCAGTCATCGGCAACCAACGGGCAAGTTGTGATCAAAGCTCGAGCGGACAAGGATGTACACACCATAAATCGGCTTTGTCTTGTGGGCAATTCCTGCGTACTCTGAGTTCTTCGTGCTTGCGACAGCGACGAATCCCTCGGGCAGCTTGACTAGCTTGTCAAAGTGGCTCATGTATGCTAGTCAAGTTAGACAAGAGCCTGGAGCAGGTTCAAGACAGTAAAATCTCACCGTGCATCGTCTCTCCGAGACCGGCGAAAAGGCGGTTGACGTGAGTGTCCGCCCCCTGAAGGATAGTGACGTCGGCATGGCCGTACTCTGCATGATAAAATGTTAGAAACCGAGCCCCGTTCCGAGCTGATTTATTTCAAATCACGAACCTCTAACAACTCCCTTCGCGACATTCTCCGAGTTCATTCTCCAGGCAAGCTCCTACACACGATTGATTAGCTGTTGCCCCGATGATCAACCGCTGCCGCCGAGTTGTTCTGCCATGCTGGTAAACGACCAATCAAGATGCATGTAATCCGAACGTTCAGCCGGTCAGCCCTGAGCCGAATGATGGCAATCTAAGCCTCTTGAAATCAAGTCATTTTCGCGCGGCCTAGCTCAATGACGGAACAGGAACACCGCAGAGAGACCCTGATGGCATGAAATCGTATGGAAGAAACAAATCGAGGCCCGATCTTACCTGGCAACCGTAGCTAGACCCAGAGGTTAGCAAGGAAATCCAATTTGTAGCAAGAGCGGCCATACCATATACCCAAAATGGGTACACCAAGGTCGAACACAGCGGGGTCGACGTCTTCAAAGCATCAGCACGACTATCATTCGAGATACAAAGCAGAGCCGCTTACGAGGTGCGCCATCTTCGTAAACAGATGACGGTCCTGCATGTTATCAGTCAATCTATACATCCAATAGCACGCATTGCGCAGAGACGCGAGAGCCTACCGCCAGACAGAACGATGCCCTTGGGCTTGAAGGGAAGATCGGCGAGCTTCGTGGTGCACGGCAGCATCTCAGCATACACCTTGAGGCTTCGCAACCGGCGGAGGATCAAGTGGCTCGTCTGGCTGCCAAAGTCCAGGACGAGGATGGTCTGTCGCGCACGAGGTCAGCATTCCACGCGCCCCAGCGCAAAAACGTTGCCTGCTCCTTGCGCTCCTTGTTCGCTTTGACTGTGTCGATGTCGCCGACCCCGATTGGTGTACGCGCCGAGTCGTTCCCGCTGCCCAAGCTGGATTCTGTCGTCGAAAGCCCCCCTGTCTCCTTTTTGGTGATCCCCTGTAGTTCGTTCCCCGTCCGCGAATCTTGCGACAGAGAGGCAGTCGCGCGTTCAGGGGCGCGGGCGCACATATTCGTAATCGATGTATTCGAATCGGACTCGCCAGTAGCTTCTTCAAAAATGCATTGTCGACTTCGGGGAAAATTCGTGGAAATTCGTGGCTCGTCCTCAGGCGGTTTCGGCAGCGGGCAGATCGTCGGTCATGGCGGGGTTGTTGGCGGCGCATCGCACAGTCATTGTTCCCAAGGAACCTCGCAAGCAGGCAATTTCGCGGGAAAATGGACGTACGTCAAAGGTGTTATGGGGCGCCTCGGCCTCGACATGGTCCGCCATCTTGAATGCTTTCTCGACTGCGAGTAGGGTGCTGGCTTGGGCGCAAAAGGGGTGCTTGCTCGGGCGAAGACGGAGGCTGCCGCCGCCAAATCGAACTCGGAAAAACAATAAAAATCTCGTTGTGGTCTGTGCATAGCGGGGGTGGGGTCGAATCTATCGTTATCTTATCTTGATAACGCAGGCTCAGCAGGAACTCAACGGCGCCAAGGACGCGATTACAGGGGCTCGACCATTGATTCAACGGCGGACGGCAGTGACACCTGGTGGGTTCCACTGACACCAGCGCCACGGTTTAAAGTTGAGTTGAGAACCGAGGAGCCGGCCTCGAAATGTAAGTTTTGGTCACCGCCAAAGTTGGAGGTATTTCTTTGCGTCCAATGTAGCTCCAGTTTTCCCATCTTCCCTTCCATCTGTCTCCTCGTCACCAGCCGCCCAAGCCATGGCGCGTCAACATCTCGATCTCCCGGAGGAGCTACTCCTCGCGATTATGCAACTCCTGGATCTGGAAAGCCTGCATTGTTTACGGCGTGCGAGCCGCGTGTTCCTTCGACTCTTTTCGGATCAAAGCTTTCGCCACTGGCACGACCTTCCGGCTTTGGAGCTATAAAGAACGAGCCAGGCTGCCCGCAGTTTCCTTGGCTCCGAGGAAGTAAGGCCTTCGAAATTCTGGAATACTACGAGCCCCCCGAGGCTCGCTGCACGATACCTTACATTTTGCCAAAAAGTCCTTTCGCGACTTTATGCGATCGGACGAGACGCAAAAACAGTGCCTCGCATGCCGGACCACCTGGGCTGAAAATCCGAAAAAGGCATTGGATCTAAAATACGAGCGTCTCTTTTGCACAAAATGCGAGGTTTCCCACCCGCTGGCCTATTTTTCGGCGTCCGAAAGACGAAGGACAGGCTTGGATGCCCGGAAGCGGACGTGCATCGGACACAAAGGCTATGTCCGACTCTGTCAGCATGAGGTTATCACTTGGGAGGTGTTACTCTCGGGAAAGCGCCGTCTACATCACCAGGAGCAGCGACACCCAAATGCGCCGGCAGTGCTACTAAAGCAATGCCTACATCCTAGCCATCTACCGGCGCATCACGGCCCTGTTGACGGCGAGAGACACCACCCCATGGTTTTGCTTACGCTGTGGGACAGGGACGCTGTCGTTCTCAGTATGACGTGGACTGGCCATCTTGATCTGTCCAACACACAAACTCCATTGTCTGCGAAGGCCACGACGAACTTCCTGCGTAAGTTGCGACGGGGGGCCGCCGAGTTTCTTGTCCCCCAAGCAGGCCCTGGGGTGGCGCTTCCCGAGATGAAGTACTTCGACCCAAATAACTGCTGCTGCCTTGACTTTGGGGACAAATACCCGCCGAACACACGGTGGTCACACCATCCCGGTTGGCGGTTGAGGGACCCTGTAGTTCGTGATACGTACAAGTGTTGCCGAATTGATCTCAGCCTACGCCTCATTCAACCGACAGCAGGTGATGTAGGTGGTGATGACGAAAGAGCAGTGTGCGTCGATACGAAGTCCACTTATACCCACGGCACAATGACGATGATGGATATGATGTCTCGGGGTTGGAACCACGGCGCATACAGTGGATATTTCGTGGAGGTGAAGGGGCGCTCTGCGGGGAGGCATTGCCTCGCCTTCACATACCCGCAGTATCCCCTGCACTACGTACAATAACCTCATAGACACCCCGCACGCGTCATAGTTTGAGGCTCTGGAACCCGACTCTTACAACCTGCGGGCGGATCGCGACTCAAAAGAGACGCTTTGGTGCTTAGACGCCAGTTGCCAAAACTATTACCTGTACTTGGAGCGGCCCCTCCCACGGCGGTGCCGCAGTCTGCGTCGGACGGACTTCTACCCGAGCGTCTTTCAACCTCTACATCTAGGTCCTGCTAAAGCAAAAGCTCGGTCCCTCATGAGACAAAACTGGGCAACGGAAAAGTTCATTGCAATGGTTGTTGAACAGGAGAGAATCAAAAAGTTTCTTCTTCTCAAGGGAACACCGAAACATGGGGTCGATGGTTGCGTTCCTTCTTCATCATGGAGGAGTGGCGAGGGAAAAAGGTGTTCGGTGCAGATGCGTGACAACAAGCACAGGGAAAGAAGGAATGAAAACGACTGGAATCAAGGGGGGATGGCGAGCAGAACGAACCCCTTGTCGTGTTACGTACGATTGGCTGGCTGGAGAACCGAGAGGCTCAGGGGTGACACTGGAGAAGGGTAGGGTACCTAGGGGTTTGTTATTGTCAGCTTGGAATTTCAGGGGAAGTAGTTGGTAGTTGATTCAAGATCAGGGGAGACACGAAGACGTCATTGCGAAAGATCCTGTTTGCACCGTGAGAGGTGCAGGTCGCTGGGGAATGGGGAAACGCTACTTCTAAGTGTAACTAAGCCTACTGAAGGAATACATTCAAATAGACCGTTTCCAAAACAAAGCGACAGCCCCACTACACACTCACTACCTCACGTTATGCGAGATTGGCTACCTTATGTTTCGTAACGGTAAACCAATCGACCGTACTGCCTTTGGATGCTTGAGGAGGAAGTCTGCTGCGGAATAGCATAAAGGCGTAACTAGGGACGTGAGCCAAGTTCGTGTTCTGAACCGTGCCTACACCGAAACTATCGATAGAAAATTGAAGACACAGAGCAGCCGCTAAGAGAAACTCGGAACAAAGCGTGCCCACGGTGTGCTTTCATACACCTCGGCAGGAACCGACCGAAGACACAAAAATCCAAGAGTTATAAGAACCAATCTTGAAATGAGATACAAGAGCGAACATGCGAGAGTAACGAGGATTCCCCCACGGTCAAGATTGTATTTAACTTTGCTTTCCGCTTGGAAAGCCTTGTCCACCTTGACTTTGAAGTGGCAGTAGAGACAGCATGAGCCTCCAATGAGATCATTTTCAAAGGTCTTCCTGATTGTTTTTTCGTACTTACACCACTGAAGATGTAGGTCAGGCGCTTTGTCCTTCATCGGGTCATCCCAGATTTCCCAGGGGGCATCGGGCGTGTGTCTCGAGAGTACCTCTAATTTGTCAATGGCTGTACTCCAGTCCTCGCCTTTGAAATCAGCCCATGCCGACCTAAGATGTGACAACCAACTGGAGAAATGGGCCAGGTCGGCGGAATGTTGACTCTGGTCTTCCCATATCACGGAGGGACTGTCGGGCGAGCCAACGACCGGCGTTGGTTGTGGCGCTTCTGAGAAGAGGCTTCCGAAAAATTTATCGGGAATGTCGTCCAATGGCTCTAGATTGTCGCGCAAAGCCTCGTATATAAGAGCTATGCGGTGGTCGCAAAAGCAGGAAAGCGCAATGTTCGAGCCAATGACTAAACAAGGCAAGAAGGTAGACGCGATGCTCGTCACACGCCAGAGTAGACGTTCGGCGGGCGTTGGAAACCCGAAGTTCCATGCAAGACAGTGTAGACCACCAAAGACCAGAGAGGTGATAGCGAGAATATAGTGTAACCCGGCAACTCGTTTCGACATCCATACCGTGTCATTTGTGACTCTTCTCGTGTTGTTGAGGATGGTAGTCCCCGAGACCTCGAATTGCCGTCTCAGAAACATCTCAAGGTCGGGGAGTTCCAACTCTGTAATGCTTGTCGAAACCTCAAGGATCGTTGGTTTGTCGATACCCTTTGGTTTCCACCAGTTTGCGGCGTACGTGAAAATCGCCGTGACGGAGAAAGCCGCGGTGGCAATCTCGAGCTGCGTGACAGGAAGATCGACGGCAACACGAACCAGGACTTCCACAAGCAGCCATCCAACCTGAAAGATGGCAACCGCCTTCGAAAACCAATCCGCCTTGCTTTTGTCTTCGATGTCCGCCTTGTCCAGACATAGATAATCGATGGTAGGGAAGGCTTCGGGCTGAAGGATTTGTCTCGTTGACAGAACATTGGTTGGCCGACTGCGGGATCCAAAGCTCCCAAGTCTTGGAACGTGTAGACCACCCATGTTCAGATAATAGGTATGAACCAGCGTCCAAGTTCGACGCTGAACCCATCTTCTAACGGTGCCATTTTTTTCGACATACCTCACATCATTGCCGCGTCCTCTGGCATTGCTGCCGTTGATAACAATGCTGTCATCTTCATTGGTTGAAGATGAGTGAAGGAGTCGCCGGAGATGCCTTAATCCCTTTCTGAAGTCGGCCCAGGGTGATTTAGACAAGCCGAGGAGCCATTCGAGACACTGGAACGCTTGGCCAAAGTCGGCCGACCATTCGCAACGGCAGATCAGGGTCTCCAACTTGCCGTCTCCGGAATCGAGAACGTAGCTTCTCTCCCTGCCGATCCGAGGGTCGTTCCGGAGCTTTTCGAACATAGAGTGCTGATCTGCGAGGGCCAGGCGAAGTTCGCAGATTGCCTTGGAAAGAACGAATTCGGGAAATAAAATCGTGATGGCCATCCACTTCACCTTCCGTCGCAGGTTCATCTGCCAGCTGTCGTTGGGGGCGGGTACGTTGAGATGTAGAACCGCCCACGTGCTCGCAATAACCGTCGCCAGACAGCTGAAAACCAGTGCCAACGTCCCTCGTCGCGCCGGATTGGGGGTCCATCCGACGGTCGGGCTCCCAGAGGCGGTATGCTCAATCGTCGCATTAGAATCGGCCGCGCCGACAAGCAGGCGGGGTTGGCAGAAGGCGACGTATAGCGCGAAACGCAATGCATTGCGCATGATTCGAGCGGGGTCCTTGCTTTGCGTAGACTGGACGGCGCACTGACCGACGATGCCGGAATTCTGTCGCGATGCAAACGAGCCAAAAGAGTCGCAGGCTTCCCGACTGTGAGAGCCTGGCTTTTTTTATACAAATTTTGGACTGATCTTGACAGGTAGCTGTGGGGTCAGATCGGCAGAGGAGAGCCATGAGAGGGGGCTACCTAGGTACCTGCCTTACCTTACCCTAGGCAGTCGTATGCATGCGATCTAATCAGGAAAGGTGAGGCAAATGGCGCAACCTAAGGCATCAAGCCGTCTTACAACGCGACAGGCTGTAGATATGCCGAAACCTTGTACGACCCTCGAATGAATGCTTGATTCTGGCGGCTTCCTCGCCCTGTAGCAGGGCGCGTCTTGGCCCCATCATGTTGCTGTGGCAAGCCTCGGCTCCGCAAGCATTCAGCCAATTCTCCCTCAGATGAGGTAGTCGTGGTTTCGAAACGCAATCGACATTAGAGATGTTCACAATACAGAATTCATCCAAGTGGCTTCGGAACAAAACTGTGTGACGGTTCCCATAATGCACCGCCTCACATCGCTCCACGAGCACACGCACAGCAATGCACACCAACGTCCCCGACTCACCGACTCAAACCCTCAAAACTCTGAGCGGCATCGGGCATTGCCTTGTAAAATATGAGGGAGGTCTGTTCACGTGAAGGCAAGATTTCTAGTCACACGCACACGCCGATAGCAAGGCGGTGCCATGCAACCCCAACATGCCCATATATGGGTGTCCTGGCAATCTTTCGGCACAAGCTGCCGGACTGCCCGAGCTTCCATTTTCGTTACCGACAACAACCGACAATTCTCCCAAGAACCGTCTATGGCAGAGGCTCAACTCCCCAATACCACACCGCCCCATAGCACTCATAATCAGGCAGAATGCGCGGTAGACAGCCCCAACACCCACCCTAGACTTGCAGGGCAACCAGAAAGAATACCATGCGATCATGTGTCGCGGCAAGGATGGGGGGCTATTTATTTGGACAGTCAAGCCCACCCATTGCCTATTCCAAATTTCTAAATATCTTCTATCGACCTAAAATCTACTGCAGACTTTTCACAAACCTCACCGATCTACCCTACTACCTATATATCAACCCCAGCACAAGCATCAACAGAAACAGAATGGGGGGTACTTATGCGCTGCCAACTTCTGCCAGACGCGGAGGGGCGGGTGACAAGCGCCCAAACGGCCCGCTTGTTGGTCTGCTGCGTGCCATGGTACATGTAGAGGTGAAGGCAGGCCCTGTTAAGGCAAAGCCTGAGAAGACTGAGATGACAGAGACACAACCTAGTCAGTCGTTTTGTGATCAACTTGTAGGGTCTTGGCTCATTCCGGACACAGAGAAGAGTTTCGACTCTGAGAGCAGTGTTGAGCTTCGGTAGTCGAGTGAGCTAGCAGGTTGATGATGGAAGGCAAAGGACATGAAATTGCCACGATTTTGGCATGTAATTGCAACCACCGAATCAGCTATTTGTGACACTGGAACGAGAGAGATAGAATGGAACTGAATAGACTGGATTCTGCTGAACAAAGGAATGGAGAGGACGGCTGCTCCGTCCTCTCTTATATACAACCAGCCATCCTTTGTGGTTCCACCACAAAGGCTCTGTTGATGGGGCCTCTCCACTGTAGTCCCCATCATTGTGAATTGCCTCAGCTGCCCTCTCCTGGCCACGCTGAGGGCTTGGCAACACCATGGCCAAGGGTTCCAGACCCTAACCCTGGTACCTCCCTCTTTGTCACCCTATTGTAGTAGCACTAGTCGAGCCCTCAGTACATGAAGCGAATATACAGTGAAATCCCCCGTAAACTCCATGAACCAACAAGCTAAATACTCGCCACTGCTTTCCGTCTCTCAAACCACAATCACTTGTACCATAAGTTCACCGTTTTGAGGACGATCTTGAGGCGGCACCTGATGGAAAAGAAGAACATCAGGTGCCGCCTCAACAAAACGGTGAACTTATGGTACCTCAACCCAGCAAACCATGCGCTTCCACGGAGACTGCAGCCACATACTCGGTAGTCTAATAAGTGAGCCACACTGTGCGGTATTCCCTTCTCGACCCTCCTCGCTGAAAAGTAAAAGGCCAACTCGGGAGCAGCTTTGGTGCCCAGGATCAGTACGCCAGCATCAGTACCACGCCCGGGTTGGCATCTTATCTTTCATAGAGGAGGGTCGAGGGGTAACCCCGCACAGTGCAGCTCACTTCCGAGTGTGTGGCTGTAGATGCTCCATGGAAGCGCGGAGTTACCCCTGGTTTTGTTAGTGTCGGAGCGTAGGCCCTCAAAAGATCTTGTGTACTCTTCTGAGGTGACGCTTCACGTTGTCATCACGGTTACCTCTGAACCGCCGCTTGCAATTTGGAATCGGGCATCCCAAGCTTTTTCCCTTCTCGCTGAGGAGATGACGTTTTAGGTCTTGCTTCATTGGGAAGATCTGATCGCATGAGCCGCCAGCATCTTTGCAAGAGAATCGCTTGCGATGATACCGTGTATGTTGCCTAACATCGGCGTTAGCAAGTGCACCGCAAGACTGCGTGGATAGAATACAAACACTGACCCGAGCTTTGTACGGTCAGGGCATATCTTATTGCATCCGGGATGAGGGCATAGGAGTGGCCCGGCATGCTTCGGACGGCCCCTTACTGGTGGGGGACCTGGCTCACTTGCCTCGTCACTGGTGAAGACCTCGGTGCTGCTGCTTGTAGGGCTCAATGATGTGGTGATAGACGCTATGTCTACCATTTGAAGCGAAGGTTGCGTCCAAAATGGCATGGCACTCAAGCAGACATCGAAGTCAAGGTTGTCGCTGGGCATGTCGCCTGCAAAGCCCTGGAGGGGGAGAGCGCGGCCATTCAAGATACCAGTGAGGGGCGTGGCGTGGGTGAAATTGCCAATGTTGGTTGAGAAGCAGGGGGGGGAATCGGGTGAGATGCCTCGCGGGTCCGAGTGAAGCGATTCAATTCGCTCCAAAGGAACAAATTGGTCGAGTGTTGGCATTGAACTCAGACCCGGGTTGTAATCGAGGAGCATCTCTGAGAGGGGGATCGGGCCGTCGAGTTCTTGGCATTGTGGCAGGTCGAAGAGAGCGGTGTTGACCAGACTACCAAGGAGCTCTGGTTCCTGGAACTCATCCAATGCAAGTGCACCAAACGAATCCAGGGGCTGAAGGCCAGCGCTCTCGACCCATCCCCCCCCTGGTGGGAAGTGGTTCAAGCAGCCATACTGGCAAGGAGCATCGCCCTCGGCAAACACACACAAGTACCCCAGGGATCCTGAGATTGACGGCAAGGGATTGCCCGTGTGCAGTTGCGCGAAGTCGTGTCCGTTGCTAGCATTTCTGCGATGATCACTACTCCATTGTTGTGAAATGTGAGGTGGCGCGAGGGCAACGGTGGCCCTCGCGGGTGAACTTCACGACGAGCAAAAGTCTGTGGCAGCCAAACAATGTCAGTAAATCGGCATCCCGCAATAGCGGCGCAATAGCGGGAGGCGAAGGCAGTTGCACTTACTGGCTTGCTAAGCCGCGAACCCACAACTCGAACCCCGAGGAGTCGAGTCTCAGTGTGGGAATGTCTGCTTTCGAGAATGTTTCTGGGACTTCAGACAGGAACTGGGTGGAGTTAAATAGGTCGTGCGATCCCACCAGCAGCGTCATCAATCGATGTGCCTCAGTTCCGCTGATTGGGTGAGTTTTGGGTGCATCTGCACTCCTGCAGCCTCTCTTTTTCTAGAGCCATGATTGGGAAGGCGCATCTGCGCTCTTGCTGCCTCCTTTCCCTCTGGCCCAATGACCACAGCGACCCACCCAACCTCCGAACACACCTTCCACGATTGCTGCAGTTCGACACATCCCACCAACGCTCCGATTGGTTTTAGGACTGAGGCACATCGAAAATGTTTGACCACTTGCGTCGGCCCGCATGTAGAATGGGCGCAGAACCGGGCGGGCCGCATCGCCTGGACACCCACCATCTCGGAATATCACGATCTTTGCCGCGCCAAACAGTCACATACGACCATACCAACTGGAAGAATGATGAACCCGCTTCCACATAAGTGAGGCTCTAGGTGGGGCTGTGTGGGGCGGTTGATTTTTTGGGGGGACTATCAACCCTAACCCTGCATGTCACGTGCAACGGGCCGGGAGATCTTGAAAACGGCGCCGATGTGGCTGCCGCTTTTCTCGGATACCGTTACTTAAGGAGACAGAGGAGCACTAGTCTTCTCGGTCCCCCCACCCACACTTCCCGACTAACTTAATGCGCACCATGGCCAAATTCCTCCCTTTTGACCCCCTACCATGGGCAATAGATAAAAGGGAGAGGGGAGCTAGAGCTTTAAGAGTAAAGCATCTTGTAGTATTCACGCCGCTCTTAACCCACTGTTCTCCCCGCTCTCTCTTCCCGTAGGGTCTTTATTCTTGTTATCTTTTTAACTCTGCCCTCATCCCTTCCGTATGCCTTCGCTGGTTATTTAAAGTTTTAACACTAGGCCTAATCGCTTTTTATGTTACTATTAATACTTCTTAATAAAATTAACATAATAGCTAGCCATTTTCCTTAATGTAGCTAGCTTAACTAAATGTCCGCTTAGCTTACTAAATAAGAATATATTTAGCGTTAAATAAAACCTTAAAAGGCTGAATTCTTATGCTATAAAACCCCAAAAACTGTTTGGATAACGGATTTGAAATCAGCGACTTAAACTGCCTCGCGCAGTGATGGCGCACCGATTGCGTACCGAAGGCGCGGCTGGCGATAACGCTGAACCCTCTTTTAAGGGCGAAAACGTCTATCCGAACCAACGAGGAAATTTTTAGCAGAAAAGTGGGTTAAGCGAGCTGCAGCGCTTATAACACGCTTGCAGACCGATCGCGAAGGGGAAGCAGAAGAATAACTAGGAGGAAAATCTTTACAAAAACTTCTAAGACGCTGTAATAAGTAAGGGAGCTGAAGAGTGTACGTTTGGAACGATCCTCGAAGCCGTAAGGGCTTACTTTAAAGCTGTCTTTAAGATAGAGCAGATATATAAACACGTTACGAGCTCTCTGAAAACGCCCGTTAATTTAACTACTATTATTAGCAGCATTACTAATATAAACATTTAGAAGATCCTTAAAAAAGTAACAAAAATCGAAAAAGCAGTTAATCGGAAGATTAAACTTAACGAAGCCCGCACTTATATAAGAGTGTTCTAATTAGGAAATATAATTACCTTAACCCTAAACACAACTTACGCGTATTATATACTTAAGAAGGCCTTTAAGGAGCTTACGATTACAAATATGAACTTAAAGAATAACATCCCTATAGAAATTATACAGAAGGTTAATTAAAATATTAAAAAGATAAGTGTAATAATAGTAAAACTCCTCTAACAGTCTAATAATGTAGTAATTACGTTCGAAGAAGATAAATAAAAATAGTATAATAACCCTAATAACAAAAGTTAAGTATATTAAACTTTAAAAGAGGGAGTAGTCCTTAAGTGACGTATTTATACAATATTAGTAAAAGGATTATATACTGAACTTATTGATAGTTATAACTTTATAATAAATGAAAGTTAGATAATAGAAAACCTTAACGCTTATAATAACGTGTAGATTAGTAAGATTAATTATAAGTAAGGCTGTAAACGATTTAATAATGAACTGAACCTTATTATATAGCTTATTATTAAAGTATATAACCTGGAAGACGTTATTAGCCTAATTAAAAAGGGTATAATTATAAAGTATACCCCCCCCCTGAACGACCATGGATGCAGCGGCAGGAGGCACAGAGCCTACACCCCCCCGGACAGAGGCACTTAGAGGCCTCCTCAACGGCCTAGTAGCTCTAGTGCCTACCGGAAGCCAAGGCACAGCACGGGGCCTCGTAAAGGAACTGCAGGCACTGTTTACAGCCCTGGAAAACAAGAGCCACAACCCGGAGGTACTCACGGTAACCCACCTGCAGAAGGTAGTCACGGAAGCGGTTCGAGCCGCTGTAAGCCCTGGCCAGAACCTACAGGCCCGGTTATAGGCAGCGGTAATTAGCGGAAACCCCGTGTCGGCCCAACTAAGCTAAATAACGAAGACTATCCCTTAAAGGATTAACTGGGAGATACTAGTCCGCGGAGCCGACATGCCAGCCGACCTAGCCAAGCGAACCCCGGCCGAAATCATCTAAGCCATTAACTAAACCTTGGCAAAGAAAGGAGCTATTGCAGCCTGGAAGCTACTAAGCGGAGATATAGTGGTCACCTTTAGCGACCTTACCACTAAAGAGTGGTATAACTAAAATAACCAGTGGATTTAGTAAACTTTTAAGGAGCAGGCTAAGGAAGCTTATAGGATTTTTGCAGTTTTAGTAAAAGGATTAAAGTAAGCCGACTTACAGAACATTACGGAGGAAGCCTTCGGCATTAATATCGGCCTTAAAACCGTTAATAAGGTTAAGTTCCGGCTCCTATATAATTAGGAGTTTACTAGAGTTACTGTACTAGTTATAGTAGAAAGCCAGGAAGAGGCCTGGAGGGCCTGTGAGCAGGGTATAGTCTGGAATGCTTAGATATTAGATTGTGAGCTGTACTGGGCCCCTTTAGAGCTGAAGCAGTGCTTTAGGTACTGGAAATAGGGCCATATACAGAGGTATTGCCGTAAGGAAGCCTTGTGTGGAAGATGTGGTATAGGGGCCTACAGGGAGGGAGGGAGGGCTGGGGAGGCCCTTTACCTTACCCAGGGGGGCTAAGCGCTATGCAGGTGCCTTTATTGCGGAGGAGCCCATATAGCCTGGGCTAAGGAGTGCCTAGGAAGGATTAAAGCTAGAAAGGAAGCTAAGGAGGCTTATTAATACCGATTAAGGACTTTCGAACCAGGACTAGCAGTAGAGATAATAACTGGAGTAACTGGCCCTTTTTTAAGGCTAGTATTTACCTTTAGAAGAGCTTAGCTATATGAAGATAAAGATGGCTTTTAAAGGGTTAGAATAAAGAGACCCTAGCTATTATAACAGGGCTGGTTAATATTAATTTCAGTAGCTGGCAGAGACCCCTTTTAAAGCCGTATTAGCCTTAGCTTAAGGGGACCTACATTAAGCACCAGCTAACCTACCCAGCCTGCCTAGCCTACTTAGCCTGCCTAAACCCTGAAGATTACTAAGATAGATATTAATGAAGATTAAAATCTTACTTTGGAACACTGAAGGTAATAAAGAGGCACTTAAGGCCCTGTTAGAGGAGGTATAGTACGACCTTTTTGCAATACAGGAGCCCTAAATTAACTGGTAAACTAAGTTAACCTACTGCTTTAGAGGCTCGAAATACTACTTTATTTACTTATAAGAGGGTAGTGTAGCTATATTTGTTAGTTAAAGGTTTGAAGTTAGGTAGTAGGAGTACGAAGCTATAGGTGATTACTGTAAGATATAGTTCCTGAAGATAAGGGATAGGGGGTTAGAGCTTTGGTTAATTTATAACCCTTAAGAGGATAGGGCTTTTTTACAGGGTCTTTTAAACCGGTAAGCCTTAGCTTACCTAATAGTGCTAGTAAGGGACTTTAACCTTTACTATCCATAATAGGACTAATATAACCGGTATAAAAGGAAAGCTAAGGCCTTATTAGAACTGGCCTTACAGTGGGACCTTAACCTCTGAACCCTAGCCGGTATTATAACTAAAGCACTTTAAGGAGCCTAGTGGGGATGAGTTTTAACTATCGACCACTTCTGGGTAATAATTAGCCTTTAAACAGCTTATTACAGCCTAGAGTATAAGGGGAAGTTAGACTATTACTTATAAGTACTAGAGGTTTACATAAGCAGATTACTATTATAATAAGCTAAGTTGGAGGGATGGAATTGGAAGATAATGAATTAGAGCCGGGTAAAGGCTAAAGCAGCCCTCCTCTTAATAACGATAGGGCTGGGAGATATAGGGTTATAAGGCCTTTAGGCCCGTATTAGGGAGTGAGAGGGCTTAAAAGAGGCCTTCGAATAGCTAATTAGAGAGTTATAGAGGATAGCTGAAGCGGCCACCCCCTGGAAGAAAGCTAACAGGAGCTAAGGGTCTTTATAGTGGTTAATAGCGGTATAGGAAGCTTAGAGGGAGGTTAGGAGAGCCGAAAGGGAGTTTAGAACAGCCTTAATAACATATAATAAAGAGAGGCTACGTTAAAGCTTACAGGCCTTTAAAGTAGCTATTAATAAGGAAAAAATAAAGGCCTAAAGGCTAACACTTTAAAAAGCCACCTATCGTTAAGACTTACTTTAAAGCCTTAAATAGTAGGCCTATTATAAAAGCTTTAACCCCCTAGACCCCTTAAAACTACCTGCCTTCACAGGCCCTTTAAGCTACCCAGACCTTTTTACACACCATAAAAAAGTTAAAGCCTTAATAGGGAGGTTTTTCCCCTGTTTAGAGGCTGACCTTTCTAACATACAGGACCTAGACCTATTAGAAGAGTGGAAGCCGAAGTTTAGTATAAAGGAAGAGGTTACAGTAAAGGAGATTAAAGCTGTCTTATTAAAGATTAGCCCTTAGAAGGCTTTAAGTAAAGACTACCTACTTATAGGCTTATTAAAGGCCTGTGGCTAGCTGTTATTTAAAGTATTAGTAGTGTTTATAAAGGTGTGTTTACGGTTTAAGTAGTTCCTTAAGAGGTTTAAGAGGGTAAAGATAATAGTTTTGTAAAAGCTAAGAAAAACCCTAGAAACTTACTAAACTCTAAGAGGCTATAGACTAATAGCCCTCCTACCTACTGTTAGGAAGGTAATAAAGGCTTTAGTTGCTTAAAGGGTTATAAAGGCTGTAAAAGCTTACAGCTTACTATTAGTTAAACAGATGGGTAATAGAGAGTATCGGTTTACTAAACTAACTGTACAGTTAGTAATCACACAGGTTTAGGAGGCCTGGAGACAGAAAGTAACAGCCTCCCTCTTATAATTAGATATTGCAGGAGCGTTTAATACTATTAACTATAAACGGCTGCTGTTTACCCTCTAGCAACAGGGCTTCCTACGGTAAATAGTACTGTAGGTACAGGCTTAGTTAAGTAATAGAGTTACAATCCTCCACTTTAACGGCCAGAAAATAAAAGATATTCTGGTAGCTGTAGGGGTACCTTAAGGCTCCCCACTCTCCCCTGTTCTCTTTATCCTTTACATAGCCTTATTATATAAAGCTTTGAAAGAGGATTACCTACTTATCAGTATAGTGGGTTTTACTGACGACACGAACCTGTTAGTGTTTAGAAAAAGCCCTGAAGCTAACACTAAGTAACTAAAGAAAGCCTAGAAAACATACTTATAGTAAGTAAGCACTTACAGGATAGCTTTTGCAGCCTAGAAGTGTAAACTGATCCACTTTAATAAAAGCCGAAGGTAATAGAAGAACCCTGTAGCTCTTATTAATACAAGGGGCTAGGAGGGCTACAGTTTAGTTAAACCAGTAGGCTTAGCCTGGTTCTTAAAAGTCTAGTTAGACTGGAAACTATCGTAGAAAACCCATTACTAAGCAGTTAAACGGAAGCTAAGGACTTAAGACTTTACACTATTAAGGATTGCAGCCAAAATATAAGGCCTAAGCTTTACCTATGCTAGGGAGGTCTATATTAAGTGTATCCGCAGCGCTATAGCCTATAAGGCTTCCAGCTTCCACTAGCTAACGGCCCTAGGAGGTACTAGTAAGCCAAAAGGGCTAGTAAAGGCCTTATTAAAGGCCTAGAACAGGAGCCTCCGTATTATAGTTAGAGCTTATTAAACAGCCCCTATAAAGTGTTTAGAAACAAAGGCCTAAGTCTTACTATTAGACTTTTACCTTAATAAACAACTAGCTAACTTTAAAGACTAGTTACAGGAGAAAGCCTTATAAACTGGAAAAGGGCTAGAAGCTGAACGAGCTTTAGTAGTACATTTGATTACAGAAGCCTATAATAGAATCAGCCAGCAGTTTAGAAGGAAAATAAGAAACTAAGGATAGAGGCTTTAGTAAAGACTATAAAGCCTAACACCTACTGAACAGGCCGTAGTTATAGTAATTTAGTGGGTTAGCTAGAGGTGGAAAACAGGGGAAAAGAAGGATAAAGAGTTAGAAACAGACGAAGTTATAAAATTAGCCTAGTAAGCCTAGTAGGAGAGTTAAAGAGCTGGTTAGCTGGTGGAAAGGCTAGCAGATAAAGACCCCCCTTCCCTTTTATTTACTAATAAGGCCTTAAAGCGACATAAGAGCCTTATAAAGGCTTAAAGTAACCTCCTTTCCTAAGCCTAGACAGGGGATATAAGCCTTAGGGACTACCTGTTTAAGGTAAAGGTTCTAAAGGTCCGTACTCCTTATTGTAGATATAAGGAAAGTAGGGAAACAGTAGAGCACTTAGTAGTTTGGTGCTTTAACCCACCGTTATAAAGGCCGTAGGACCGCTAAGAGATTCGATCACGAAGGGACTTACAGGCTATATTACAGGTAATAAACGCCCAGAGCGGAAGGCTTGTTTAAAAGGTCCTTAGCTGGCTGATGGACTCTGGCCGGCTACTAAAGTACAGACTAACCAGACAGCTAGAGCTGGAAACAGGAGAGGAGGGCTAGTGGGGCCGGAGGCCGATAAGGGCCTCCGTTCGTTTGTAACAAGATAGACTTACATAGTTAATAGCTTCGAAGGAGTTGACGAAGGTTTTTATCCGGCCTATACGGCACGGTTTCCTTTATACATAGCAGTAGAAGGACCGGCGCGCCTGCGGGCATATCAGTGTAGGAAATAATAATAATAATAAATAATTATAAAGTATAAGTATTTCTCCTATAAGTATTATAAAGGTAAAGTAAAAGTAACTTAATATTTTAACTACAGTAAATGGGGATATAAAGTGAAGTTCTATAAGGAGATATTACATTACTTATTATATATAAAAGCACTGTATATAAATAATATAAAGGTTAATAAACGAGAAGTAACCTACCTAATAAAACTAAAGTTAAAATAATATAAGTTAGTATACGTTAACTGTAATAGTAATTACTTAGCTTTTTATAAGGACTGTTATGTAATAAAAGAGTACTGTAAGTGCGTTAAAACGATTTTTCTTAATAGAGTTATAATGTATGAAAAACTGTATAAGGAAAGGAATAAGCAAAACCTAAACTTCACCCTTATTATTAAGTGTAAATGTACTGTAACTAATTAGTTTATAATTATGTGGGGATATAGAAATTAAGTAGTTAATAAGAGAAGATAAATCTTATAAGTTAAGGTAAGGAGACTTAGTCTTTTAAAGAAAGTAAGAATATTTAATAGTAATAGTATTACGTAATATATAAAGTTATTAAGCTTTAATAATACTTTAGAAACTATACTAACCTTACCTAAACAGTAGCTTATAAGAGCCTTAGTAAGATTAACAGTAATTATTAATAGAGTTTAATAACCTTTATAACTAGTTATATTACTACTTATAAGTAACTTCTTATAAAATAGTTAATAAAGTTAAAAGTATTATACTGGAATATTAATAATAAGGATATGAGACTTAATAAGGTACTGGAAATACGGAACGATTACGACTTAATAATAATATAAGAATTACTTTAAAGTTAGTTTATTAGTACTTTAAGATACAGAAAAAGAGGGAAATTTAGTATAATTTATTACAGTGGAAAGGTAGCGTTATATATTAGTAAACGGCTTATTAATACAGTGTGGATTATAAACTTTAGCTTAAATTAGGTGTTAGTAACGTTTAGCTATAAAGAGGAAGTTATTACAGTCTACTTAATCTATATATTAAGTAAGAAATTAAATAATTAGGTTATCCTTTTAACTGAAATTAAGGTAAAAGTGCCTTAAGGGAGAGTAATTATAATAAGTAACTTTAACGTATATAACTTAATATAGGACAAGGAGGGATGTAAGAGCCTTAAGGTTAAACTGTGAATAAGGTTAATAGAAGATTAAGACTTAACATTAAGGACTCCTTTTAGGGAACTAACACGACTTAGACACAGAAATAGAGAAAGAGATAGTATAATAGATTACGTATAAGTATCCTGCATGTTAGGTGTTAACTATTTAAGTGTAGAGAGTATAGTTAGGTTAGATTATATACTGTAAGTAGTTAAGATTAACGATATATTAGTAAAATAAAAAGAAAGAGAGGAAGGTTATAACTATAAAATAATAAACACTATAATAGCTGCAGTAATGGTAAAACACCTTATAATACTAGCTAGTATAAATAATATTTACAAACTAGAAGAAGCTTTTAAAGCACTGTTAGAGGAGCTCTTATATATCGTAAACGTTACGGTACTTAGAAGGAAACCGAATATAGGGATTATAACGTTATAATAGGATAACGAAATAAAGAGAGCTATAAAAGATATAAGGAGAGCGGAAAGAATATAGAAAATGTAACGCTTTTATACCGTAAAGAAAGAGTTAAGGAAGGCTAAGAGGTATAAAGATAAGGTGATTAGTAAAGTGTAAATAAGGTGTTAATAAGGCTCCTTTAATAAAACAGTAACTAATAAAGACTTAAAAGTAATGTAGAATATTAAATATTAGGTTAAATTACGCAGTTATTAACCTCCTAAACTATTAGCTATTTTAATATTATAAGTTATAAAAGATATTATACTTAACAGACCTTAAATAGTTATTACTTACGTTAAGAAGATAAGAGAACTTAATAAATATTTCTTCCTTACACTAAAAGTAGACCTTTTAAAACTTAAAGACTTTAACTGAAAAGTAAGCTCCTTTTTAAAGATTATATTAATGGACTAGAAGGTAAAGGACTTAGACGTGAAAGAGGTTATTTAGAAAGTAAATACTTTAAAAGCGTTAAGATTAAATGGGATCTTTAACGGCTTCTTAAAGACTTATGATAAGGATAAAAGACTGTTAGTTATCTTAATAAAGATTATATAAGTAAACTTTAACTTTAGTTATTACTTAAAGCGTTAATATACTGTATATATTATAATACTGTTAAAACTAGGGAAATTAATTAATAATAAGAAATACGTTAGAGTATACTACCCTATAACCTTATTAGATGTAATAAGGAAGATTATTAAAGCTATCCTAATAGAGAGGATCTTTACTGTAGTGGAAATGGCCCGTGTACTCCTTAACCTCCAGTTTAGATTTAGAAAGAAAAGAGTAATAGATATAGTTATCTAAGCTATTATTGATAGTGTTTACACAGTATAGTCGCGTAAAGCCTACACTTTATTACTGTAATTAGACATTATTAAAGCGTTTAATAAAGTGGATTAGAATTAGCTGTTTATTACGTTAAGAGATTTAAGGTTTAAAAGAAAGCTTATCTTTTAATTAATTAGCTATATATATAGGAGAATGGCCTAGTTACTATTTGATAACAGGCTATTAGCGCCGTAAGATATTACTTAAAGGATCCCTTAAGGATCTCCCCTATTAGTAATCCTCTTTATCCTCTTTATTAATACACTGTATAAAAAGCTAAAATATATTAAAGGCTTAATTACATTAGGTTTTACAGATAATATAAACTTTTAAGCCTTTACACACAATACGCTAACGTGTTGTAAGATCCTTAAAACTGCGTATAAGATCTGTAAGGAATAGGTAAAAGAAAAGAGGATAATGTTTAACTTAAAAAAGAGCAAGCTTATTTACTTTTTATAAGTGAGACGTTTATAAACTAAAAAAGTAAAGATTTTAGGAGAAGATTACTTAAGATTAGTATTAGTAGAGTTAGTTAGGTTTTTAAAAGTCTGGCTTAATGGAAAACTTAATTAAAAAGCTTACTAAAAGAAGATTATTAGAAAAATGGAAACTTAAACCCTTATATTAACTTAACTTGCAGGGAAAATGTAAGGAGTATAAACTATCTGTATTTAAGAAATTTACATTAAAGTTATTAAAAGTGTCCTTACTTATAAAGCGAATATATAATATATATTAACGAAGTTAAGAAGATTAATAAGAGGGATAGTTAAAAAGCTAGAAATTACTTAGATATAGTGCTTACAGATTATACTTAAAGTGTATAAGGTAACTTTAGTAAAGAACTTAAAGTTAGAAGTTTAGGTCTTATTACTTAATATTTACTTAAACTGATGAATAGTAAAAGTTAAGTAGTAACTTAAATATATAGGGATTGTGGAACTTTTATGTAATATTAATAAGAAGATAGTTAAATAAGTGAAATAAAGACGGGACGTAACAGTATATGCCCTTTTAGCGAATAGTGGTTTAACGAAAACCGTGTAAGTAAAATACTAATTAGGGCTTATACTAAGAAAAGTAGAAAACCTGGATTAAGAGAAGTGGATAGACTGTAACTTTAATATCTTTACCCTTTATAACTGGAAGGAAAAATAATAAAAAAAGAGGTATAAGGCGTTTGTGCGTTGCAGTTATATCGTTACTGTAACGGATATATACGACTTTGATAAGAGTAAAATACTACTTTAACTTTATTAAGAACTTATAAAGGCTTGGAGCTTTATCCTTACGTAGGTGAAAATGGAGAAGATTAGCTTAAACGCTTTCCTTTACTAGAAAAAGGTCCTTAAGGTAGTGTTACCTTAATACTAATGCAGTATCACCTTAAAAACGGTAGTATATATAATCTTAAGGTGCTTAAAGTATAATAAGAGCAGTTTATATAGTATTTGGCTTTATAATTAGTAAGACTTAAGAGTAAAGCTATTACACTTAATAAGCGCAGTAATTATCACTAATTAGATTATGGAAATTAAAAGGCTGGAAGAATATAGCTTAGTTAAGATACTTAACGATAACGGGAGAAGCTTAAGCAGACTGTTACTAAACTGTACTAACCTGTGACGACCCTGCAGGCCGTCACTTGGGCCGGGGCGGCCTGACGAATCCCCCGCAGAAGGAACAGTGCGGAAGGACGGTGTACACTATCTAGGCACACTGGGCTGGGGGTGCAAAGACCTAAAGCCCCTACAACCAGTAAGAAAGTGCTTAATGGTCCATAAGGACTGACAACACCAAGCACCGTTTAGTTAATTGCTTAGCCGTAACTGTATAGTACACCACTAAGTATAACGAACTAAATAAGGTACAAAGTACCTCCTAGTCAGTTAATATAGATAGCTATAGTTATACTTATAACCATTGTAAGGGACTTTAGTTCCTTACGCTAATATTTAATTATTCATTTATATCTTACTATTTAAACTTACCTTTATACATTATAATTACAGCAACTTATATTAACATTAAACCCCCTATTTAAGAGTGTTAGCTTAATAAGCTGTCTTTAGAACGTCCCTTACCTGTTAACGTTCTGCTATACGTTTTATCTTAACCTACACCAGTCCTTTTAAGGCCTATATCAGATATAGGTTATAATATAATATTAACATTACAGTTTTAAACACTGTTTATTAAATTCCCAGACACTACCTCTCTCTTACCATTAATATATTAACCTCTGGTAAAAGTAAGGAACTTAAGAAAGTGTAAGCTTAATCTCAGCTCCTTACTGTTAATAAGCTGGTAGCACGCCTTAAAAAGTTAAACTTTAACTAATAAAGACTAGTTAAGGAGTTTAACGAAACCTTCCCTAAAGACACTAAAAGCCACATTAGTCTTATTAAAAAACTCCAGGCTTAACTTAACGCTGTTAAGCTAGAGAATAATAACCTTAAAGGCTTATAGAAGAAATAAGTAAAACTCCCCCCACCTTTACACTTTAAGGGAGACTTTACATAATTGGAGTCCTAGGTAACCTAGCTTTAGAGCTATATCACTTACTACGATAAGTAGTTTTTCAAAGAAGAAGGAAAGGTTAGGTTTACTAAAGCCTTATTAGACAGAGTAACAGCTTAATAATATAAACCTTACATAAAGATAATTAATAACCTTTTTATAAATAAAGCACGTAAGGAAACCTTAAAGATTTAAGCCCTTTTTAATAACTTCGACGTTTTTATTAACTAACTTTAGATTAAGTTTAAAGAACTAGATACCTTAAGGTAGGCTAAGTAACAGCTTATAACCTTAAGATAAACGTCCTTAGTCCTTAAGTTCTCCACACGCTTTAAATTAGAAATGTTAAAGATTAAGCTTAGTTAAAAAGCCTTAATAATATTATTTTAAAGCAGATTAAAGGAGCATATCACTAGAGACCTTTACTAAAAGGATTAACTAAACTATCTTTAAAAGCTAGTTAAGATAGTTATTAAGGCTGATAACCGGTACTATAATCACTATTATTAAAAGAACTTCTAAAAGGAACAGGCTCCCTAGCTAAGCAAACCTAAGAAAGGGAACCAGTCGACCGTAACAGGTCACCACCTTAAGTTAATAGATATTAGTATAATAAACTGTTAAAACTAACCTAACCGCGATAAACCTTAATAATAATAGTAGCAGAAGCAGCTTAAGGACTTATTACAGGTCCAGTACTTTAATTATAGTAAAAAAGGTTATATAATATAACAGTACCTATTATTAAAGTAAGTTAGTTAAAAACTAATCCTAAAAGGGGGAAAGTATATTAAGTTTAACTTAAAAGACATTTACGTCAAGATAGTAAGTAATAAAGAAGACTATACTTAAATAGATAAGTGTAACTTAAAAGATAAGGAAAAGGAAGAAGAAGAACCTTAAGACGTAATATACCTAATCTTTAAGGGTGTCTTAAAAAAGTTAGCTATAAAGGTACAGGTTATTATAGACTAACTTTAAAGTAGAAACTTAAAATTATTAAAAGTGTAGGTTATAAAAGACCGACTTTAAGAAGAGATGTTCCAGTTAGCTATTACAGGCCTTAAAAACCTTACCTTATAAGCTTAAGAATTAAGGAAGTCTAAAAAGGATCTTAACTTAGACTTTACTAAGATAGTAAAGGGAGTTAAAAAGCTAGCTCTCCAGGCTACCTAAGTAGTAAAACAGGTATTAGAAAGTGAAAAAGAGTAAACTGAAAGAGTTAAGTTAGAAAAATAGAAGTTCTTCTTAACTATACCCTTTAAGACTTTTAAACACTTTAAGTATGTTAAGTGGATTAACACCCTCACTTTGTTAAAAGAAGGATAGTTTAGATAGCTACCCTGTATTAAAGCTAGTGTGCTTTAGACTGGTACTTTAAAGGTCCCTTAAGAAGGTATTAAGTAAGTATATTAGTAAAGGATTTAAAAGTTAAAGGAAAAGTATTAAGAGTTAGTAGATAAAGTAGAAGACTTATAAGTTAAAGGCCTTACTGTAACGTTTAAAGATAAAGTAATAAAAATTAAGTTATAACTTTATAATAGAGTTTACTTTACTAATTAACTTAAACATTAACTTATTAAAAAGGGTTATTTTATAGAAGAATAAGTTAAGTTACTGTTACTTAAGTTTTAAGAAAAGTTTAAGAGAAATAGTGTACTTAAAAGTAAGTGGAAGAAGAAAAGAAATAAGGTATTATTTCACCTATCCTATACTTTATAACTGTAACACCTGTAGTTAATATTAACTATCTTAACTATAAGGATATATTGTAAATTAACTGTATATATAATAACTACACTCTTAACCAGTATAACGGGCTTAAGGCCCTTTATAACTACTTCCTTATTATATAAAGACTTACAGTGTTCTCTACCCCTTTTTTAATAAGTTTATCTTTATATATTTAAACGACGTTCTAGTTTATTTTAAAACTTTAAAAGAATATTAAAAATATATATAATAAGTCTTAACAGCTTTTAAAAAAGTGAAGCTGATAGTAAACTTAGAAAAGAGCTACTTCCACGTTTAGGAATTAAATTATTTAAGGTTTAAAGTAACCTTTAAAAAGTTTAAAATGTAACTAGAGAAGATAGAGGTAATTAAAGATTAGCTTACTTTAAAAAACTAAATAGAGTTATAAGCTTTTATCAGTTTTGTAAACTTTTATTAATGTTTTATTAGGTATTTTATAAAAATTGTAAAACTATTATATAAGCTTATAGGGATAAGTAAACCGTTTAAGTAGATTAACAGGTAATAAAAGGCATTTAAAGACCTTAAACACACCTTTATCATAACATTAGTTCTGGCTCTCCTTAACTTTTTAAAGCCCTTTTAAGTTGAAACGGACTTTTTAAAGTTTATAGTTAATAAAGAACTTAACTAAATCTAAGATAATAGGAAACGTTACCTAATTACCTTCTTATTAAAAGGAATTTATAGCCTAGCCTTATAATATTTAATTTATAATAAAGAATTAATAGTAATTATTTAGTATTTTACAGAGTAGGTACTGTATTTAAGTAGTATAAAGGAACTGGTTTAGGTCTTTTTAGACTATAATAACCTTTAGTACTTTTTAATAAAGGAGCTTAACTTACAGTAAGTATAATAAGTAAAGTTAATAACCCTATTTTATTTCCAGATCCATTATATTAAAGGAAAAGATAATAAATAAGTTAATACACTTAATTAAAGACAGGACTATAAGGATGTTAATCTAATTTTAATCCCCGTTATTATATTTAATAAAGTAAAAAATAGCACGTTAAAGTATACGTTATAAGTATTAGACAATTAAACGTTAGAATAAATTATTAATTTCTATATAAACTTATAAATAAAATATAATATTTATTAGTAATAATAGGACTTTTAAGTAAGAAGGTTAGTGGAAGGTGCTTATAAGTATAAGTACCTTTTAAGAGACTTTTTAAAGCACTTATAGGACTGTAATAAGGAGTACCTAATGTATTTAAATCACAATAATACCGGTTATTAACTGGAACAGTTATTAAAAGGTGTAAATAACACGTTTAAATTAAGAGTAAAGCTTTAGTATTAAGAGAAACTGTATGTTTATAACTTAGATAAGTGGAAGGAGTACGTTTAACAGGTTTATAAGTCTTAACTTAAAGGATATATAAGTTAAGTTAAAACTTTTACATAAGCTTAATAAATATACGTTTTCCCAGGAATGAAAAAGCTAGTTAAGGAAGTGGTTAATAACTGTAACGTTTATTATTAGAAATAGAACTAACGTTATAAACTTTATAAACTTCTTAAATTACTCCTTATATTATAAGCTTTATAAAGCTTTATCTTACTTAATTTCGTTATTAGGATCTTAAAGTTTAAGGACTTTATTATAAGAGTTACTTATAATTAAATCTTTATAATAGTTAACAGATTAACGAAATGGGCTTACTTTCTGCTAACCTTAAAGGATATAACTGTAAAGTAACTTACTTATATCTTTAAGAAAGAGGTAGTTTTATAATACTTATAGTTAAATAATATCGTTATAGATTAAGATAAGCTAATTATGTTAAAATTCTAATAAGGGCTAATGTAAAGAATAAGTGTAAAGAGTAAGCTTTTAACAGCTTTCTACTTACAGATAAATAGTTAAATAAAGTAAGTTAACTAAATATTTATAATATATCTTTAAGCTTATGTTAATTTTAAATAAGATAATTAGCTTAAGCTATTACTAACAGTATAAGTAGCTTATAATATAACGTTAATTAAGTTAACAGGTATATCGTTATTCTTTATTAACTACAGTAAGGAGTTTAAGCTCCGTTAAAGCCTGCTTACTAGCACCCTTTAAGTTACAGTCTGTGTAAATTAGATATAAGAACTATATAACCACTTATAAGCTAAACTTAAGTTTATACGCGAACAAATAAAGAAGTTTACTAATAAATATTAAATTAAATAACTAGTATTTAAAAAAGGACTTTATTATAATAGTAAATAAGTTAAAGGACTAACTCTTTAAGAGGAGGACTTGTTGAAATGCAAAAGGGGTCAAGGCATTGGAAAGCAGTGTGTGTTGAAGGTGATTAATTATTTCTATCTTCGAGAGTGGAAGCCGTGTTATTATAGCCGTGAGGGTGGCCAGTGCACGGAGTGCAT
>Ga0247780_1000407_pt1 | contig 42041 bp, 44 predicted proteins | sample UWRJL079202R5_FD_179927 | JGI IMG/M metagenome (GOLD analysis project Ga0247780, IMG submission 179927) | Plant litter microbial communities from Arlington Agricultural Research Station in Wisconsin, United States - UWRJ-L079-202R-5 | ecosystem: Environmental > Terrestrial > Plant litter >...
TGTTGCTGTTGCTGCTGGGCCTGTTGCTGCTGCTGCTGATGTTGTTGCTGCTGCTGCTGTTGTTGCTGCTGCTGTTGAGCCTGCTGTTGGGCCTGTTGCTGCTGAGCTTGAGCTTGAGCTTGGGCCTGCTGTTGGGCCTGCTGCTGGGCCTGCTGCTGGGCCTGCATGGCCGCGAGCTGCTGGGCTTGCTGCATATTGATGTGCTGGGTGTTCATGGGGTGCTGGTTGGGATTCCCCCCTTGCTGGCCCATCTGGATCTGCTGCTGCTGCTGCATTGCAATTTGCTGCGCAACCATGTTCGCCTATAACAATCAAGTTAGCACATGACTACAACAAAAACCTACGAGCGTGTCGCATCGCAATTCGCAATGCGGCCAAGGTTTGGCTTACGTTCATGTTTTGACCCTGCTGTTGTTGAGCGAGATGCGCCTGGTGGAGATGGGGGGGAATATGTACCGGCACTCGGCCACTCCTAATTGCTGCATACTGCGCAGCCTGGGAAGGGTTCATGCCGCTCATTGGTATGCCAATGGGCATGTTCATGTTCTGATATGCCACCTGGGAGGCCATAAGGGCCTGCCGCGCCTGTTGCTGCTGTTGTAGGTGCTGAAGCCTCTGTTGTTGCATCTGCTGCTGCATTGCCGGCGAGTTCGGGACTGGTTACCAGAGTTAGTACACTCTGCGAGATCCAGGGGATCGGCTATAGCAGGACCAGAGGACGTACACATGTGTTGCTGATGGAACATCTGGGCTTGCGCTGGGTTCAGGTGCTGCATGGCGTGGGCATTCGGGTTGCCAGCACCTGGTGGCATGCCACCCCCCATGAGGGCGGCAGGGTTGATCTGAGGCCCTGGTTGCGACACCCCCATATGCCCTACTAGGTGTTGCGGCATTCCGGGGGCGCCGCCGGGCTGACTCGGGTTGTGAGCCATGCCTTGAGCCATGGGGTGGCCGGGCGGGGCGCCCGGGTGTTGCTGCATTCCGCCGGGATGCGGCGGAAAGGACGGGCCCAAGCTAGCCATCATCTCCGGGGCGGTCGATTATCCACGGCGTGGATATCGACGTGACCTCCTCCGCGTTATCGCATGCGAAGCTTGGCGTTTGTCGCGACTTTCTAGATGCCGCAGAGGGCTAGCGGGTGGGAGGACGCGGAGCGCGCGCACGCGTGCGAGAAAACTCGCAGGCGGGATTCGAGAGGCAGGATGTCGTGTGTGTGGATGTCGCGAAACAGAAAAGCGAATGCGATTGCCGCGTCGAGCCCGATGTCGCTGGGGGGTCGGATTGTCGCGCGACAAGCGGAGGAAATGGCGAGGCGGGCTGAAGGAAGAGAAACCCGGAGACAAGAGCAACGCCAAGAATCAGTAATACACACAAAATTAATTATACTGCAGCCATGCAGCAGAGCGGAGCGTCAGGCGGACTATTTGTGAGGCGTGGCCTAGGCGACAGGAGGGTGATGCTGCGGCGGCGACGTGTCGTGGTCCGAGGTGGTGGATTGTGGACTGTGGAGTTTTGGGACGGGGTTGGGACTTGGAGGCGAGAGCCCAGTGACTGGGGGGAGAGCGAGCGAAGAGTTCCCTATTGAAAATATTGCCGCCGTCCTGGTTATTGCCAGGGCTGAACAAGCCTGTGCAACAACACGGGCTCTGGATGCGCTTAGAAAGGGAATGAAGAAAACCGGTCTTAGGCCCCAAGCTTTTCACCTCAGCGACATGGCATGGATCGGGTGGTTGCGAAATCCCCTTTCTCACGGGGGGTCGCCTCCTGCTTGATCGACACGCCTGACCCACTGCAAATCCTGGCGGCGCCCGTAAAAGGGAGTAAGTTGTTCCGGCCCGGGTTTTGAGCCAGTGCGAAAGATGCCTTCTTACTGCTACGACCGCCACCAATGCTTTTGGCCACGGCAGGCCATCTCCCATTCCGAAAGGAACTACCTACGTTTTGAAAAGGCCTTTTTGAATTCTGAGAATGAATTTTTGCATTCTGAAGAGGCATATCACGATGTAGTCAAGGCCTGTAATATGGTAAGCCCATGGCTTGCCGTTCCGTCGCTTAACTGTGCGAAGATTACGATATCGCAGTTTCGCACGGAGAGGAGAGACCCCGTCTTTTGGCTCGGTGGTTGAAAGGTGGGGAAGACATGAGTTGATGCCTCAGGCGAAGAGGCTGTGGAGCTGTATCCACCCCAAATTTTCATTTCTTATCGATACCAAGATCTTCAAGTATTTAAGAGCCGCAACAGCTGCTTCTCTTCCCATTCCTAACAACAACCATCACGCTCTGCATGCTTTCCCAACTCTCCTTTGGCTCCCCGCGACCGGGCAATCCAAGGATCTACTGAAGTTGTCTAATTCGATCCCTGTTCTCCTTGGTTTGCTCGGCCACGGCGTCGCAAACGGAAGTTGAAATGACAGCGCAGAGCCACTCACAGCACGTGGCATCACAACGGGTAAGCAGTTTTCTCTCTACAACGCACTCACACTTTCCCTGGCTCGTTCCGCCTCTGGATGATGACAACCATTTGAACATGTCTTCTTTTCCTACCCGATTCGACCATGAGTGAAACTCGTTTGTCGGGCTCTTTTCCTACGGGATGGGGCCTGCTACTTGCCAGTATTTCTGTCTGACGAAGCGGAACATCATCACTGTGATGAAGCCTGTGCTTTTTGCTGGCGCGTTTGCCTTGGTGTGGCACATCGCTAACAAACCTCTCAACAGATGTCACTTCAGCCACCAAAAACCTTGCTCAGAGCTGTGTTAGCCACTTGTTGGCAAACGCATTTAAAGCTCGTTTCTTTCCTTACTCACATGCGCAGCCTCGCAAGCTTCCCATGCTCCTTCAGGTTAGTCATGATCTCTTCGCAGCACAACACCCCCCGATCCTCTATGATGAAACTTTTTCCTACATTCGCAGTTTCCACTTGAGTCCCATCAGAGCCTATTCTTGGGACAAATGACGGAGAATACCTTCCTTGGATGTCTGATTTGGATCATTTACACACATTGCCACTTCATTATGCGAAATGAACCAGCTGCTAACAGCAAGAACAGGTCCTCAACTTCTGCACATGCTATGATAGAAATTCAATAATTTGCCTCAATCTCTTGCCGTTGCATTTGTTGTTCCAGTGATGTCTTATCTTCGAAGAATAACCCCCCTGCAGGTGTACCAATGTGCCGAACCCCTAGTCCCCAACATGGAGCCCAAGCTGCCGACTTATAGACGAATGACCTTCAGTCGTACCTCAACGCTCGAATGATCTTCTTTCTTCCGCCCACGACAACGTCATCTTTATTTGCGATATCATGTATTCCTTGCCGCTATAAACGCCAGTCATCAAAACAAAATACAAGCTCTTGCGCCTGAAACAATCATCCTTTTGCCCGCCCATCATGAAGTACAATACACAAACCCAACACCAGACCAGTCGTCCATGAATCCTCTCAATATATCCCATCCAGCCCAGCTCCCAACAGTGGCAAAAAGAAAACCTGGAGGATAATACAGTACCAACCAAAACCAAGCAGAGCACTGATACACAACCCAGACATAGTGCTGCTACCTATTCTCTTCCCTCACGGATGCTGAAGATGAGCCCGGCCCGCCAATTCCAATGCCAATCCCAACACCGCCGGTGCTCGACGACGTAGTCGAAAGCCCGGCCATCAGAGGCGGGGGCAGCATCCCCCCTCGCTTGACACGTCCGCCGACGATACCTCGCCTATTTCGCCCCGTGCGACCGCGGCCGAGCCAGTTCAGCTTCAGAAGCTTGTTAAGCTCCTCGATCATCTGGTTGCCTTCGTCGCCGCCTGCCGTGGAGAGGGCGCCTCCGCCGGCAGATGTAGCAGTGGGAGCTGAGCCGGGGACGTGTCCCACTGAGGCCAAGACGCTCATGCATTGTAGCATTCGCCCGACCATCTCAGTGACCTGTTTGGAGCCCTCGACGTTCTGCTCGCGGATACTGCCACTGCTTGCACCGCCGGCGTTGCTGCCGGATGGGTTGTTGGTGCTGAAACTTGGCACGGAGGCACCCAGCGCGTAGAGGCTGTTGGGTGTGTAGGGGCGCGTGTTGTCACTGCCGTAGCTGACGTTACTAATAGCGCGGCTGCGATTTCCGCTGCCGGGGACGTCGCCGAGGAGTGTGCTGCCGGCGCTGTGGAAGCTTGATACAGACGGGTCCATTGACATGGCGGTGTTTGGGCGTGGGTAGCCGCCTGGGGTGCCGCTAACGTTGTTGAGGCTGAAAGACCCCTGGGATGACTCGGCTGGGGAGGTAGAGAAGAGCTGCTGATACTGTCCTTGGACTTGGCTGTTGAACATTGGTGATGGAATAGCGACGGGCGATGCTAGGGCCATTGAGGCGAGTGATTGAGGGAGAAACTCGAGTGATAATCGTGAAAACATGGCTTTAAGGGTTTCATAGCGTGGCAAGATAACGATGTCTCGGAAGGCCAGCAATATGAGGCGCCGCACCTCGAGAACAGAAGACGCCGGCGAGACATTGACGCCGGGTCCGTAGTTATGAGTAGAGCCCAGACTTGAAGGGGTCTCGCTGGGCGAGTTGGTAGATGGAATACCTCCCCAGAAGTCGCGCGCTTGCTCAGGAGTCATGAGCGACCCGCTTCCTGAGAATTCCAGATCCAAGGGTAGAAAGACAGCTTGAAGATATGGCAAAATACCAGTAAAGGTAAACATCCATAGTTCAACAAGAGACGGAATCAACCTGTCTTCGGGTGTTTTACGCAGAGTTTGATCAAGGCTCGCGAACCCAGTGGCCAGCAGCTCCCTCAGGTCATCCACAATAAAAGTTGGACTCCTGCGGGCAATGCAGTACTGGATATGCATCGACACAATGCGATTCAAGTCCTCCACGGGGAGACGCAAGTCTTCAGCCTCGAACACAACCAGAAGCTTTGCCTTCAAGAACGGCCAGGCGTCGTCTAGTGTCATGTTGTTCAACCCGAACTTCGCGCTGTCGAAGGGTTCGTGGTACACTGATGGGGCCAACGGTCCAGATGTAGAGCTGACGCTGCTTGGGCCCGGCCATTCGCTGCCCACGATAGTGGATGCTGCATCGTCGAACAGTCTCTCCTCTCTTTTCTTCTCACGCAGAGCACGCCCACCATGACGCAAGTCAAGACCGGACATGCTCTTGAAGCTGGTGCTATTCGGCCCCGGGCTTGGTGGTAGATTGAAGTTGTAAAGACTGCTCGGAGCGTGCGGGTCAGTGGGCCTCGAGTTGCTCGAGGCCGATGATAGTGGAAGATGGTATTCTTCCTTGAGCTTGTGCTTCTGGCGCGATAAAAAGTGGTGCTTCTTTTCTTTCTCCTTGCCCTCTTTTTCAACAGCTGGCGTGTCAACCGGTCGTATTGTTGCGGTTGAGGAGTTCTGAAGACTATAAAATGATTGCGCCGAAGAGTCCAGGCTGGTTGTGCTAAAATTCCCACGCTGGAGGTTCGCGAACGGGTGCCCAATCTTCGCTGGGCTGGGGAGCGGTTTGTCTTTTGGATCGCCCTTCACGCCAATCTTCATGGCGGGCCGTGAGAACAGCTTCACCTTTGATTTCTCCGTCTTGGCCGGCTTCTCCGGCACCGAGGGCGGCAAAGCCGGCGGTGGCATTGATGAAGATGATGAGACTGATGATTGCGAGGGAAGGCCTGGTGATGACTGCCCAGATCTTGGAAAGACCATGTTTGCTGCTGCCGTCGCAGCGAGGGTATGGTTACCCACCAGGCCGTTGTGATACCCTTGATTTCCAAACCCACTCTCCCTGGGAGCGCTCGCTTCTGTTAGGCTCAACATCGGAGGGCTCAATGGCCCTGATCCTCCGCTCGTGCGCTTATTCATAACAGACGGCTGCTCGTATTCTGCCCCAGGCGCTGGAACCGTCTGCGACCTCTGGCGCGCATGTTGGAGCTGTATTTGAACCTGCTGAACCTGCTGCTGTTGGGCTTGCTGGTGTTGCATGACGGCCGCCTGCGCAGCGATCTGGCTCGCCGACATCTCGCGACGCTGCGCCTGGGCAGGGGCGAGCTTCGGCGAGGATTGCGCCATGCCGACGTGGGAGAGGTTCGACGTGCTTGTGGAGGGGAGGGTCGGTTCGAAAACGCCGGCGTTCTGTGAGTTCTTCCGCGAGTGGCCGCGAAACGTCGACGAGGATGGGGAGATGGCAGAGGTCGGAGGGAGAGTTAGTGGCGAGGGTCCGTTGCGCGACGCCGTATCGTTCGGCGAATGGGTACCGACAACAGATCGGGCTGCCGACAGGGCGGTTGACAGCGTCGGGCGCGAGAAGTTATTGTGCAGGCTGGTCGAGCTGCCGTTGCTGTGGGATGTGAAACTGGCGTAGATCGGGGTCGCTGGGGAGGGTGTTTGCCCCTGGGGCGTGGAGGCGGCGGCGCGAGCCTTCGCAATGTTCAAGTTGAGATTCAATGGCGCCGTGTCCTCGCTCGACGATGACTCTAGGCGTCGCAGTCTTGGACGAGACATGTCGGGGCCCGGCGCACCGGGCAGGGGCGAGAAGCTCCCGGGGGCTCTCGGCGTGGGTCTTGTCGGCTGCATCGTCCTTGCGTGTTTCGAAATCACATCGCGGTGTTTGCGGGCCTGCGAGGCGCTCTAGCCGGGCATCGAGGACAGATAGTCGCTGCAAAAGAAAAAGAGGCAATATAGGAGGACCGATTCAGGCGACCGTGTTGTGAGGACATCAATGTTGTGATGCTTTCTTTTGCCCTCCGGCACGAACCAAATCCCGCCTCGACATGACCCCCCCTGCTGCATGGCGGTGGTGGGGCGGCCGGCCACCCCGCGACGCTCCCGCTCATACCGATCCATACCAACAAAACTCATCATCTAGAAAATACATCTCACCATAAACCCAGCATAGCGCAATAAACTCACAAATCACAACTTTCTGGCATTTGGGACGGACAGCCCCAAGACTAGGGCTACCAATAATCCGCATCATCGCTGCGGGCGCCCGCTTTTTTCTCAAAAACAAAAGCGGCAAACTCACACCTCAAAATGCCTGACCAACCCAACCAGCCCGAAGCAGGGGAGCAGCCCTTCATCCTCTCAGCAACATACGCATCCACCACTGGCAACGAGCCCTTCACCATCAGCTCGCCACTCAGCGCCCCCTTCACCACAGGCTCGCCAGTGGAAAGCAAGAGCGAATACCTCAAGCGCCTGCGTGCCTCGGTGCTCACCGTGCAGGACCAGGTCAACAAGAAGCTCACCGAACTGATGGAGCAAGACAACCTCAAGGCCTCGCAGGCCACCGGCGGCGTCATCGTCGATTCCAAGGAGGAGGAGAACTACGGCGAGGAGATGCAGGAAGAGGAGGACTAGAGAATCATCGGCTGGGCCGTTTCAAGCCACCTCAGTCTATTCGTACAAGGGGGTATTTATTCTAGTTGTCAACCGCCTGCTATTGCACCACACAAACGCGACATGCATCACCAAATCCAAAACTACGCCTACGGAGGTGACGTCTCCTTAGCTCTTTATTCCGCCACTCCGTCCCCAGGCGCCCACCTGCGCAGACTTGTACGAACTTCCCGCTTCGCCAGTCTTGGCCCTATTCAAACAGCCATAATGTACCACTGAATTGTCCGGCATCACAGCGACGACGCTCCTGCCAAGTCGCTTGTGACACCCACCACAGACACGCTCTTCGGTGACGACCACTCGCCTGTTTCTGCCCCCTTGGCCGCCAGGAGCACCGTCACCGAGCAGCAGGAGGGCCTGACTGGCTACGAATCCGTTCCGCAAACCGGCAACCACGCGCGTCTCATTAACGACGCTGTTGGCACTGCGCATGCGGCCGCGGAAGTATGACTCGAGTTCCGCCACGGGTAGTGAGTCGGGAACGAGGGAAAGGGTGGACCTTGCGGGCAGACGGGAGCCGTGTTTAGATAGTAGATCAAGTGCCGGGCCGAGGTTGGCTGAGTGGGGAGGCGGCGGAGTGAGGTAGAGGGATAAAAGGGTGTGATAGATGGAGGGTTTTGCGTCTTCTGGGTCCTCAGTGCCCCCGGGGGTTGTTTGCGATGGCGAAGCCGCGTGAGAATCTTGTGCCACGTGGACTCGGTTGCAATACCTAATAATCTCGTCAACATGCACAATGACTTGCCTGCTATTGTGGACACATACTCTTCAGCTTTCGCGTAGTCTTGCATCTTGAAGACGTAAATCTCCAAGGCTTGTTTATGACTGCCCATGTTGCTCAGCACAATAGCCTGTGCCTCGTAAAACCTGGGGTCTGGTACCAAACATGTTAGCCATCAAATTCCTCAGCACACCAAAGCCAATACTGACCTGTCTTCGGGATCAAGTCAAAGGCTGTAAGTAGGCGGTACTGTCGACTGCCGTGCCATGTCTGCATCAAGAAGCGCAGCAACCTCTCCATCAGTTTATCCCACTCGTCTCCTTGCTCCATCTCCTTGAGCCGCATGATAAGTAGCTCTACCAATCGGTTGTGGAAATCCGGGGTCATGTCGTTGAGCTCCATAATGATATGTTCCAGGTACTGTATCTCAAGCGACACATCGATACCCCCTAAAAACTGGACAACCTTCTCTCGCGGCAGAGTCTCCGCATTTTCTGAGTCGGCTAAGAATACGTCCATGGCTAGTTTGGGGTCTTTCCTCAGCGTCCAGTCGGAGAACTCCAGGATGACGTCGATCATATCTGGCGGCAATCCTTGGAGATACGCAACAGTCCGCTGCGGGCCGTGCAACGAAGGTGCAGCCTCATCGGGTTCGTCATGAGACCCGAACCGCCGCAACAACTCGAGAGCCTGCTTGTGCAGCTTCTTCCCGTAGAAAAAGTCGACCAGCTCCGTGAAGCGGTTGTGCTCCACTAGTCTCTCATTGACCACTTCTGGGTCGCAGAAGTTGGGTATGCGGAATAAGGAGCTTGCCAGCGTCGGGCGAGAGTACATGTAGGTGCGGAACAGGGCGGTATCAAGAATCTTGAACGTGGTCTGGAGCTCCTTTTCGAGCTGCTCGTCGCTCTCCTCCCTGGATGAGGTTAACAGCGTCTTGAATGCTTCCTCGGGGGAACCACTTTGTGTCTTTGTCGGCCTCAGCTTTCCAGTTGCCGGATCAATCAACCGCTGAAGCCTCGTTCTTGCGCCGACTAGATAGCCACTCAACTCCTGCACAGCCGCCATGAGGTCTTTCTCCTCATGGGCCTGATCGTCGCCCGTCTTCCCCCCCTTGATACTAGCAGTATCCTCGGTATCCGATGCCTTTCTTGTGGACGCGATCGATGCTGTTTCTGGGTTGAGTTTGCGATGACCCATGAGATACTTGGTAAACCCTCCGGCCTTTGGAGGGGACGCAACTTGCGGTTCGATCGCAGCCTCCGTTTTCGTCACTATATCGCCATTCGTCTTGCCGTTATGTTCTTCGTGATCAGAGTCGCTGTCCTTGTCCTTGTCCTCCTCCACGCCAGCGAGATCGCCAGCGATAATTCTTGGGAAAAGCTTCAGCACACGCTCCGGAGTGGCGTGCACTTCGTCTTCGTTGAATAGATCCATCGACTCGCGATATCTCTTCTGGCTGAACAGCAGCTCAGCCTTCAGCATCTTGACCTCGCGCATCGTCTGAGTCTTATTCTTCAGTAGTGCGTCCTCAAGCATACCCAGAATACTGATTGCCTCGTCGAACTTCCGGCTCTCAATCAGCTCCTCGATCTGGGAGTCATAGTCGGTAGCGTCCATCTTCCAAACGGCCCGCTCACTCAAAACATAAAATCCCTTGCCGGTATGTCCCAAGCTAAGGGTAGGCGGGGGGAAGTGAAGAGCGGCAGCAGCAGGCAGATTTATCGTCTGCAAAAGGCTCAAAGTCTCAGGATTCCGTACTTCCAAGCTCCCTTTCGTCGGAGGCTGCAACGCCAGCATGTAAGGATAGCTATACCCGATCCCATCTGGCGCGGACTGCCATGGGACCTGGCGCTTCTCAATAGCCTTTCCCGAATCATCAATAAACAGGGTGTTGATGTCCTTTGCAAGAAGCAGCTCCCCCTCACCGAGCTTTGTCGATAGCGGCTTCGGTGTAGAGCCACCTAATACCATATAACCCATACCAGCGGCACTGACCGCACCGAACCTCGCTGCGCTGCCAGCCACCCCTCCGATGGTGCCCGGGCCCATGATATCCTCAACACCGGCTGTCTCGACGTCGACCATTACATAGCCGCCGTTCATGCCGCATACGACCTTCGTAGCGTTCGCCCATGTAATTGTCCGGATTGCCTCAGCCAGCACAATCTCAGTGACGTCCTGCGACAGCTCGCCATCGTGCCACGACCAGAGCAGTAGACGGCGCTTCACGGCGACAGCCAATCGGGAAATAATTTCGGGGATGTTCGACATGGGATCCTTGAGGATGTTGCTTGTCACAGCAAAGGCTGACGCCCCCTTTGTTCGGGCGAGGGGCGCCTCGATCGGCTCGAAGGTGTTCAAGTCATGGAGGGAGATGGTGTAGTTGGACAAGGACACCAGGGTGTTGGCCTCTTTTATTCTAGCAAGCTGCTCGACAGCCCCCTTGGAGAACCTCTCAACCTCGCGGAGAAGGTCGGTAGGTTTGATCGCAGGCTCGCCGGCCGGTGCCGGAGGCGCGGGCTGGCTATCCTGGGAAACGGCATGGGTGGAGGCCGATTCCGAGGTCTTCGAGGTGTCTGCTTGGGACGGGGAAAGGGACGAGTCCCCATTGACGGGCTTGGTAGGGTTCGGGGTAGGGTCGGGGAGATCGTTCAGGCGGTAGATCCGAAGGGCACCTGTGTTAACGCCCACAAAGACGCGATCGCCATATGCAAGAATGGACTCGATCTTAGATTTGTCCCGCTGCCTAAGCTCGATGATGGGTCGAGCTGTGAATGCGGACAGCATGGCGACGCCCAGCCCCGGGGTGTGCAGGTGTTTATCGCGACTCTGAATGCATCAGAGTTGTGGCGGACACAGTCGGAAAATCATCGGTGGGATGCGGCGGGCTTGATGGAGCGAGCTTTGGCGACAGCGACGTGGATGCCACTCTCGCGAATGACGGCATTGGCAGCAGTGGTCAGGCGCACCCGATGAAAGGGTGGGGCCGAGGCGCTTGCGAGGTAGGGTTAGGGTTGGGTCATGCTGATACCTGACGGGGAGCTGGCTCCAGCGATGAACTTTCAGATTGTACACCATACTTTCCAGGTAGTCACCAAATAGAAACCAAAAAATGATAATACTAAATCGGCGTGATTCTAGGTATATGCAAAAGAAAAGCAAATAAACTTGAGCTTGTGCTTGGGGTGCGAGTGAGCATACATTTGTCCAGCCATCAAGGTTCTCGTCGTTTAATCTCACCAACGTTCTGCCAGCAACCGATCACGAAAGTTGCAGACCTCTTGACGTGAAAACAAATACGACCAAATCCCACAAACTAACTGCAGAAGTTGCAGAAGTTGAAACATTTAAAGTCAAAGTCTGGAATTCGATGTCAACAAGCACACTGACTAGGTATATTCGCTTTTCTTAGGTCCCAAGTCCACGGACTGAGTGAGGATGAGAATCCCAAACATGCTTATTACTAGCATGGCAGCTTGCTCTCTGCACCGTTTCGGTCTGCTCGCTTGTGGAGATACGCTATCTCTCATCTAATAAGATCGCCGGGCCAAAGAGTCCAAGTTCAGGCATACTCAGCGAAAGGGCACGGGACATCTGCCAAGGGGGACCCTAGAGTTCAAGACTTCAGCCAGGAACAGACAAGATCTAATGAGGCGATGGGTTCTGTCAATCAATGGGCAGCGAGAAGGAATAGGCAATTCCTTCAGGCGCTCCAGCCAGTTAATATCGAATTGCGTCTAGACTTGGTGTAGGTCTTCGTTTCGGTTCTGACTCAGCCCCCAGAGCTGGGAACGGAGATATCGGTAGGCTTCGTGGCGACAAACCTCTACATACGATCATACCCATTGGAGAACTCGGGATCCCGTCCGCTCTCCCATCGATAAACCAGTGAGGGCCGGACTAGTAGTTGGGTCGGTGACGACCAGCGAATCCCCGGTGTTGTATGTTTTTGTGACACGCCTTTCTCTTTTTGGGTCCTTTCCCCAGGCAGTTGTGGGCGAGGCAGATCCTCTGGAGCTACATGTAAGATTCGCATGAGGAACTCGGCCAGCCAGTTCGCCTGTGTGACCTCAATGTGTCTGTGACTGAGGCTGACCTGACCTCACATCCCATCTACACTATGAGTTGAGTACTTTATATGAGTGCCAGACGTGAGAAGCAAGTGGGACGGAGATTGAACGGGCAAGAATGAATCCTTGAATTCAATCAACACCATATTCGCCATCAACAAGGTGAGGCAAGCGCGGCGGATTGCTCTGGTCGTGGTCGAAGATTGTTCATGTCAATGTGTTATTCAAGGCTCCAAGTAATTTAGCCCCAGGAACCTGGCTAGTTGCCCTCCAAGTCTGGGGGATGCGCCACGATGATACCGGGTTACGTAACATGACACATGAAGTCTCGGCAACACACTGTTCTGCAGATTAGGACTTAACCGATCTGAATCTGTCATAATAAATAGAAGTCGCTCCGGCAAAAGTTCTGGCCAGTTTCAAGTACAACAAAAACGGGAATCATCGACGGAGTGGGTAGTTTAGAATTCATTCATGATAGGATAGCGCGTATTTCGGGTTGTCACGTTATCGCTTCCCAGCCCACGTGGTGGGGTCCGGATTACTAGGGTGCTTCCAAGGAAGTCACTGCAGCCTCAACCCGACAAGAGAATTGGAGACTGCATAGTCCGCCCTTGCCGCAAGGCCACAAACTGCAACCATTACGCCTTCGACTCACCCTCGAGGCCCCTCCTCTCGCCGAACAAAAGGCCCTGAGCATACTCTGGATAGGGGAGGGAGCAGCAGGAACGCATCGCCCGCAGCCGACCAAGCCGAGTTCGAACTCGTCGCATACCCCCATAAAGCTTCAGAACGCGAGCGCGAGCGCAGATACAAGGCCAAGAGGGTCGCGAAACGCCGCTGGCTCGAGCAACAAGACGAGATGAAGTTCTCACACAGTTTGCAGTTCAATGCTGTTCCTGACTGGAGCAGCCACTATATCGCATACAGCAACCTCAAGAAGCTGTAAGCGCAACACTACGCCTCCTGATCTCTTCTCGTCGTTCCCTTACGCTGACAATGCCTCCAGAATATACCAGCTCGAGAAGGCCGTCCATCTGCCAGCCACACACGATACAGAGTCGCGCCCCCTGATCCAGGATGACCCCGAAACGGTGTTCGCCCGCGCCCTCGATGTGGAACTGGAGAAGATATCGTCTTTCTATGTTGTCAAGGAGAAGGAGCTGATTGACGAGGTGCATCTTCTCCTACACGATGTTGGCGACTTTGAGGCAGATCCTTCGACAGCCGACGAGCTGCGACCGCCTACGCGCTCTAGCGAGAGGCCCCGCGCCGCGCGGCCACAGAGTCGGAGCTCTCGGGGCCACCAATCCACAGACGACGGAGTGGAAGATAGTGAAGACGAGGGCGATGAGACCACCGGCCTTACCAAGAGGAGGAGGAGCTCTAGCTTCGGGAGGCGCAGGTCTATTCCCAGTCACATGTTTGCATCAACCGATATGACGGCTTCTACCGACATGACACGGTCACTGCGGCGATACAGCGTTACTTACGATGACTACGCCGAACAGGCGGCCGCGTTTTCTTCGGGCATTATGCTGAAGAAGCGCATCATTACGCTTTACGTCCAGCTCTGCGAGCTCAAGTCCTATGTCCAGCTGAACAAGACGGGGTTCAGCAAAGTCCTCAAGAAATTCGACAAAATTGTTGACCGCCAGCTGCGACCCAAGTATATGGATACCACCGTCGCGACCGCCTATCCTTTCGGGGAGGAGGCAGCCAAGACCTTGGAAGATAGCATCTTCAAGATGGTGAAGGCCTACACGGCCATTATAACCAGCGGTGACGAGGAGCTGGCAAAGCGAGACCTCCGTTCACACCTGCGAGAGCACGTTGTGTGGGAACGAAACACGGTCTGGAGAGATCTCATCGGTCTCGAGCGACGTGCCGAGGCTGCCAGCTTAGGCCACACCCTGCTTGGGATTGATTCAGACCCGACGAAGACTCGCCTTCAAGGAGATGAAGACTTGATTATTCCCTTAAAGGCGATCACTACACCATTTGGACGGATCACCATCCCCCCATGGCTGTTCAGCACCACGATGCTGAATCTGATGCTCATTCTATCACTCTTCTTTACCCTTCTTCTATTACCTATCATGGTGAAACCCGAACAACAGAACTGCCTAGCCCTGCTGGTGCTTGTCAGTCTTATGTGGGCGACAGAGGTGATACCCCTGTTCGTCACATCTCTGATCATCCCTTTTCTTTGCGTCGTGTTGAGGGTCTTCCGCGACAAGGACCTGCCACATGATAGACTAGGCTCCAAGGATGCCACTTCCGTTGTCTTCTCAGCGATGTGGACACCTGTCATCATGTTGCTGCTTGGCGGCTTCACTCTCGCGGCAGCACTGTCCAAGTGCGGCATCGACAAGAGGATAGCGACTTTCGTACTTAGCAAAGCAGGGACGCGACCAAGGACTGTTCTCCTCGCCAACATGGCCGTGGCGGCGGTCGCGAGCATGCTGATCAGCAATGTTGCCGCTCCTGTGCTTTGCTTCGGCATCATCGAGGTAAGCAATCATTCTCTCGGCAATGACAAACATAAACTAACTCACCCCTGATAGCCAATGCTGCGCAACCTTCCATCTGGGTCAGACATGTCCAAGGCCGTCATTATCGGTATCGCTCTCGCCTCCAATATCGGCGGGATGCTTTCCCCTATCGCCTCCCCGCAGAATGTTGTTGCCATCAGCATTATGGAGCCACCGCCAACATGGGGCCAATGGTTCTTCATCGTCATTCCCGTTGGTGTAATCTCCATTTTCTTGATTTGGATCCTCCTGCTCGTAACATTCAAGCCTGGCCAAGGCACCACTATTGTTCCTATCCGGCCGGTCCGTGGCCCGTTCAATGGGCTTCAATGGTTCGTATCGGGCGTTACCATCTCCACTATCGGTCTATGGTGCGCATCTCACCAGCTCGAATCCACCTTCGGCGACATGGGCGTCATCGCCATCATCCCTATTGTCATCTTCTTTGGCGTCGGTATCTTGACAAAAGAAGACTTCAACAACTTCCCCTGGACTATCATCATCCTCGCCGCTGGCGGCCTGTCCCTCGGCAAGGCCGTCAACTCGTCCGGACTACTCCATAGCGCCACTGAGGCTATCACAATCCACGTCGAGGGGCTCAGTCTCTATGCCATCCTGGTGGTATTCTCGTGCCTGATCTTGGTCATTGCCACGTTCATCAGCCACACCGTGGCCGCGCTCATTATCCTCCCTCTTGTCTTTGACGTCGGAAAGAGGCTCGAGGATGAGCAGCACCCCAACCTACTCGTTATGGGCGGCGTCCTGATGTGCAGTGCCGCTATGGGGCTTCCTACGAGTGGATTCCCGAATATGAGTAAGTTGCAAATTATCTCCCTCCGTCTGAACAACCTGCTGATACCTTCGAATAGCTGCCATTATGAAGGAGGACCCTACTGGTCAACGGTATCTGCAAGTAAAGCACTTCATCAGCCGTGGCGTCCCGGCCAGTCTCATGACGCTCGTCGTTGTTGTGACGGTGGGATATGGGGCGATGAGGGTGACAGGAATGTAAAGGTATAGAGAAGCATGCATGTTCAAGAGGCACGTGGGTTGCAGAAGCGGTCAGAGACACATATTGTAGACGTTGATACATTGTTATGCTGGTTTTGTTTGTAGAAGCTATTTCGGTTGGATGACATTATATCCAATATCGATGAAAGCAGCCAGGTGCTATGTGTCGCTTCAGCGGGTCATATAATTAGCAGATATCAGAGTTTGCGGAATACACATACAGCACAGACATTTGTAGCCAAGGCGTTCTCAACACATAATGACTGGAGTTATTTTTGAGTAGCAGAGGAATTTGATCAAGGTTATCCCATCTCGCACACAAATATGTAAGTATAAACTGCCATCCAGCCTAGCATATGCTTTCCCTCATCCGACCGCCCCCATAGCCCATAGCCCATAGCCCATAGCCCATACATAGCCCCAATATGCGATGAAACCGTCTGAATATGAACCGGTCTTGCCCTAAAACCGTAACTGCTTGTAAAAAATGATTGGGGTATCATGGTATCCTTTACCGCCGATCGATGAGAGAAAGGAAATTCAAGGTAACTCCAAATGCCGTCCCAGATCATTACAGTTGGAAACTGAGTCCTACCATTCCCATAAAATTCCACAACGTCGTCCCGATGCCAGTCAAATCATGAAATTCTTGCGTAATTGGGTATCCAAGATGGTGACATCGCATAAACATCTCGCATAGGCAAATTGAATGAGGGGGCGCAAAGGGCGTGACGCACATCACCCGGTTGCAGCAACCTCCTTCACCGGAATGCTAGAGTTTGGAGGGGAGGTGGGCGACAGTGCCGTGGTTCCGTTTGCATGACCAGCATGACCATGTTGGCCAAGTGAGAAGACTTTCTGAAGGCTCCGTCGGATAGCCTTGCCAGTCCCCTCATCTGAACCATTCTCCTTGTCTTTTTCTCTCTCCCTATCATCCTTGTTGCCCCCTAAAAATCCAACAAAGCTAAGTCGTCGCGATGACCCAGCCGTTGCCGTACTAGATTTGCGAGCGTGCTGTTGCTGCGCAGCCACGGCTTTGCGATGGCGTATGGCTGCCAAGTCCGTAGCAGTAAGCATCGGGACAGCCATCGTAGGCCTTGGTGGCCATTCCCCATCACGCTTCCAGCCAACAACGCAAGCGCGGAGCATGTCGGCGAGATTGACTGGACATGAGGGTTGCAGACTGTGGACAACAATCTTGTCGTATAATGATGGGTAGATGGATGGCGTAACGGATGCACGCATGGGATTCTGTGGCGGCAAGAGCGGAGGGGCGATGGGAAGCAACGTTTCCACAGCGTATATGCCATGCGGCGATTCTTGTGATGAGGTCTCCTGCGCACCCGACCCAGTGGTGCCCCTGGATAGTGAGTTGCCCGAATCGTGGTCTGATGGCGCAGTTGAACCATCCGTTTGTTGGGATGTTCGCGTGGCTGTTGGCGACAGCGGTGATGTGACGGCCGGGGGTGAGCCTGAGGCAAAGCCGCCATGATTGGAACTGGCCGACTCGGAGCGGTGGTGCCTCCAGAACAGCCGCCGGGAGGGTGAAGGAGATGCAGGGCTCGGTGGTTTCGGCTTCACGCGTACAGTTTTGGCTCCTGTCCAAGCATTGCGACGAGCCTCGAAGCATGCCACCCCGGGATTCCATGAAGCCTCCTCCCGGACAGCTCTCCGCCGAAGAGCACGCTTCTCGAGGAGTGAGCAGGTTACGGCGGTCCCGACAGAATCAGGATTATCGAATCGAAAAGGAGAGGCCCCTGTTCGTGGCTCGTCATCGTCTGAGAGGTCTGAGGTCCATTCCGTGCGAGCGCGGAAGCGCGCTGGGTCTTCCGATATGGTGCTATAGACCGATTCTGCGTCTGATTCGGAGTCTGCTTCCTCTCCAGGATCCCTTGGGGCGCCATCTCCAATTACTCCTGCCCCGAGTGGTTCGCTCGCGTGATCGCCAACTCCCGGCGACTCATTACCATCGGAAGCAGGCTTGGTGGTGCTCGCAGGTACCGCGGTGGTAGCTATTTGTTGCCCTGCAGGCGCAGGCGGCCAGTCGAAACACCAGTCGTTGCGAATCCTCTCAGTGAGGAAGCGCTTCACGGCCTCTTTTTGCCTGGTCTTATCTTTGCTAACCAGGTCGGCATCGAGATCTGGGGGGAGGGCGAAAGCGTGGGGGTGTCCGCTCCTCAGCTTGCTGAAGGGTGATCTCGGCGACCTGTAGAGATCGGAGAAAATCATATTTGGCGATGTTTGCTTGGGGTGTGTGGTGAACAGGTCGGAGTCGCCTCGAGCGGCCCCGCGCGCCTCCGGCAGGGTGGGCTCTTTATACGTTGGAAGCGAGGGGAGTGGGCGCTGGCCCTTTAGGTGATGGTGGTGGTTGTGCGGGGTGAGCCGAACCGGAAGTGGTATGATGTCCTGCTGGCCGCCAGCTAAGGAGGGGGAGGCGCACATTAGCGATCTGCGCATTGACTGCAGCCCAGCAGACTGACAAGGTCTTCTCTTCACTGCCAGCCCCGCGGAGTTGGTGCTCCTGATCTGATCACTCCAGCTCTAATGCTTGTTTGCAGCGGCGAGGAGGGGGGTATTTTTAGACGGCTTTATCCCTCGGCGCATGGAATCACCCGCCGAAGGGACGAATAAAGCGAAATAGGGGATACCTCGGTGGACACAGTCGGCTTGAAGCCTTGATTGGGGGTCTTTGAGACAAAGAAACTCAGGAAACATACCGGAGCTGTTGACGCCCTGCTCAGCAAGGGCCGGAGGCACCGTAGTCGGCGGTGCAGCCCGGGAGCTCACCGTGACTTCATGCTCGAGATGCTCTGCATCTTCCCCCAATAAGGCAAGGATCGGCAGTGTGTTCTTGGACAGGCCTGGAGCTGCTGAGACCGCTAGCCCGTGCATCTTGCGGTTGGTCTTGCGCCTTGGCTTTTACGGATTGAGTTCCAATGTTTGGAGGCGGCAGGATCCGTCGCCACCTAGGTTCCGGTTCAAAAGACCGTCTCCCGTTAGGTTTACCGCACACAAACGGCTTAGATCGTTCTCCGGTTTTGCTGTGGGTAATCACGCGACGCTGTGCCTGGTTCAGGACCGGTTTGAGCTTTCGTTGCTGCTGTGACAACCCGGAAGGAGAACTGAGACTAGGCCACCAAGGGACAACTTTGCTGGCATCCAGTACAACTTCGAGCCAAATGGTCAGATGGCAAATGCATGGTGACTGACTGATAAAAATTGAGATGGGGCAAATGATTGGGGTGGCACTTGGGGTGCAGCCGAGTGGGGAAGCTGGAGCTTGAGTGGAGAGCCGTCTCGTCCATTGCTCAACCGGAAGTGCTGCCATCGTAAAGTCTAGATGCTTCATCGTGTGATCTCGCCGGCTGCAGACCGTCTTGGCTGCTCTCCCCAAGGCTTCCATAATCACCTTAGCACCGGGGACCGATATGGAATACCTAAGCCGTTGTTCGCGATTGAGATGAGGAAGCCAATAGAGAGCCCAAGCACTCCAACAGCCGCCTCTCTGCAATCCAACCGTTTGCTAACACCACTCGACACGCTATACCGCTTCAGCTATAACCTCACATGCTCACAGCGAAAGCACAGTGGCGCACCTCACTCCAATTTCCTGTTCGGTCCCACCTTGCAGTGCTCGGTTCCGCAGACGAGTATGACAGGAGACACGGCGATGGTCGACCTGCGCACCCTGTGTGCCGCGCTGCAGCGAATCGGTCTCGCAGATGACCTCTGTGGTGGGCGCATTGGACCAGCCCCTCTCCATCCCCGCACCCGCTGCGGGCAAGCAAGTGTTGCGGTGAGCCGTCCCCAGCCTGCCAAGCGGTTTGGATGCAGAGGCAGGGTTCAGCGGGAGCATCTTCAGAGCGCATCAACTCGACCCCAGAGGAATCCAAACAAAATTAAGTTGTAGGTTGGGGCTCTCGGACTGTAAACAACACAATGCAAACAGTGGGCAACTGTTTTGCAGAACATCAATTCCGCGTGCCTCGACCGTCAAGTATGTACCGTCATGGTGTCGGAGCTCCCCGAGGCACGCTATACAACGCAGCAGGACACCATCTTCCTGTTCCCTCCGTCCAGTGTTGGGTTCCATCGCTGGTTGGGAGATCAGTGCCTCTCAGCAACATGCACCCCCAACTGTTGATAAAGCGAGGTTCTTATCGTGAAGACATCCTAGGAAATGGACTCCCAGACCCCCGAAAATGCCCGCGATAGCTCTGAACCGGGCAATCGATGAGCACCTGGGACCAAAGAGTTGCTCTGATAATAACCATCCTATCCGCCCAGGTCAACCCCAAGCATCCACCCAAAATCCGCCACTGGATTTATACACGTTCCCTTTGCGGCACAATATACCATCCCACAAGGAGTGTTCCATACCTAGGGCGCCTTTTTTCGCAAGCTGTATTGTTTCTGATTTCTTGCATTATCTCACACCCCTGGGAGCCTGAGCGAGAAATACGGTTAGCTACCTTGTGGATCCGGGAAAGCTGCGAGTGCTGAGCAAGACTCCCTTCACCCTCCTGATATTCTCCTTGGCCTTCTTGATCTCGTCGTCAGGTTCGTTCCGGTTAGCGCTACCGTACATGGAAAATCCGCTGCCATAGTCAGGCCCGGTGTGTGCCGAGCTCAGCTGATCGAGCTCATCGCGGAATACGTCGAGCAAGGACTTAACATCGCCTAGATCCTCCGTCTGCCCGACAATACCATCGCTCACGGCCTTGACTGATGCTACGAGCTCTGCCACCCGCCGGGCCTGCTGCACGCTGGCCGACTCCTCTGGGGACGGCTCAAAGGTGGACTCAGCAGGGCTCGATGGTAAGGAGGTTTGAACGCCGATGTCGCGGTGGAAGAGCTCTGTGGGGTCATCGTAGCTGCTCTTGTCATCATCATCATGATATTCCTCAGTGTGGACTGCTGCTTTAGCGGGCGGGATCTCGGATACAACACTCTCAAGTTTCTCGACAAGCTTGGTCAAGTCGTCCTTTGCGGACTCGTGGAGCGAATTGCGCGCCTCGGTCAACGACTGCACCATTGGCTTGAGGACGAATTTACTCGTGCCGTAGACGAGGGTCGAGAAGCCGCCGAAAGCATAAAGGGTGTTGAGGAAGCCATTGACCGTCATCAGCGGCGGAGGTCGGACGGGCTTGGTCAGAAACTCAGGGTATGTAATAATGGGCGGTCGGTCCTCCTTCTTTTCTACCGTCTGTGTATTTGTCACTTGTGATGGCTGTGTTGGTTGTGATACAGCTGCCCTATCCTGGCCCTGCAGCATAGTATGAGCTTCAGTTGCACTCGCGACGAAGTAGAAGGGGGCTTACCACGACCGCTAGCTCTGTTTGTAGCTCCTGAGAAACATCCTTAAGAAGCTCTTCTATGTCGCTCTCAGATATTCCTTTGCTCCGTAGGAAATCGATCTTGCGCTCGGGAGTTTGTTTTTGTACCTCGGGGTCCTCGAGAAATCGCCGCGCCTGGTCCAGCGTCGCTGGCTGTTTCTTGTTCGACCCAGTCTCGGATTCAACTTGTGGCTGCGCAGCCTGTTGCCAGGCCGGCGCGTCTGATTTGGTCTTGTCTTCTGCGTCGCCCATTATCGGAATGTCTTTGTTGGTACGTCGATGGTCATAAGAGTAAATGGTTTAAAGATGCAATGTGGGAATGACGAAATCGCAGCACATGGCCACGGCGCGCCCTTGTGCCTCGGCAACAAGATGCGCCGGCTGTGGTGGACAGGCGGCAACTGATCCCCAGTTCGATGTGGCTTGCAGGGGGCGAGCTGTGGCTGCCCCACTTCCCCAACAGGGGCGTCTCCGGTGCCAGAGATCCTCACGGTGATGCGAAACAGCCTTATTGACGGCACTGATGTATGAGTTTTCTGATGCATTGAATCGAAGAGAACACGAATAATAGATTCCGCTTCCTCAAAAACGACCGCAACCGCTCACCTGGACATTGAAAGGCGGCGACTTATTAAGAGTCACGACAACAAAAGTGCAACGGGTGCTCATCTGCTCGCTCATCCACTCTCTCATCCAGGTTCGCGACTCAACACACAACACCGCCGGAGACATCGCGATCTGTAGCTCACCCGTGCAGACACAAACAGCGATCCAGACTCACCGAACACCATCGGGACTACATCCCGAAGCGATCTCTTTCAGCCCGCTAGCCGACCTGCTATAGCGTGACGCAGCAGCATCGGTTTGCTCTGCGGAGATCTTCAAGGCCGCACAACCGAGAGAGCCCCTCTCGCCTCGGATTCAAGATGTAAGTCACTTTTTCGCCTTCAGGTCCGCATCCCTCAATTTCCGATCCACTGTGTCAGGGTGTGTGCCGCATAGCTGCAGACGAGTAGCCCGTTTTCTTGTGTGGTGGCGGGCGGTCGGTGAATCCGCTGCATCGAGGGGGTGGTGATGCAATAGGAAAAAGAAAATGCAGACAAGGAAATGCAGCCGGCGTCGACAGCCTCGCTTCGGCGAGGCGAGGCGCAATATAGTTTCTTTGTGAAACCAGCGTGGCCGCGGTCGTTGGTCGAAAAAAAAGCCAAGCAGCGTGTGGTTGGAGGATACTCTGCTTGCTCGCCGTCAAGTTGACGCCAACCCGCCGACGCGGAAGGCGCTTGCTTCCATCATCTTACATGTACCTCCAGTACCTGGATGGAGGCTCGTGTGCTGGCGTCGCTTCTCCAGCTGATGCGGTCACAAGAGCCAAGTAGCTTCCCCATTCCAGCATCCCATCTCTCCATCTTACGCTTTTACCTCCGCGTCAAACTTATTTGACGACGTGCCTTCGCTCGCGCCCCCAAAACCAACCCTCCATCATCAAACTTCCCCCGCCAATCCGTCCCAGCCAACGCAGAAACGCCATTGCTGTGCGCCCTGCCACCCCGAATTCTCAGCAACACCACATTTAATAGCATCATCACCGCAACCATGTCTTCGCGGCCGCGCCGATCGGCCGCCCAGCGCGCCACCGTAGCAATCACTGACATGGCCGACAGAGACAACGAGCGCATCATGTCGTCCCGCACGCGTCGGTCGGGGGGAGTCGCCTCCGTGTCACGGGGTCTCCCGTCATCGCCGGCGAGCAGTCCCGCCGAGTCGGACCAGCAACACCGCGTGACGGTCAAGGTCCCATCCAACAAGCTGCGCCAAGCCACCAACGGCAACAAGCGCACCTCGTCCGGCAGCGCCGCCGCAAGTAGCAGTCGCGGCCCGTATGGACGCAGCACAAGCAGCGCCGTTGCTGCTAGTGCACGGACAAGGGGTCCGAAGAAAAGCTATGTAGTCGAGAGTGAGAGTGACGAGGATGAGGACGAAGACGAGGACGATGACGAGGAAGAGGAGGAGGATGAGATTGAAGTCGATGAGATCGAGGTCGGCAACCGGGCCGGGCTAGTAGATGCCGAGGAGGCCGAAGATGATGAGGAGGACGACGAGGACGCTGAAGGCGAGGAAGTCGATGAGATGGACGTTGATGCAGAGGGCGAGGAGGAGGACGCGGATGGTGATGTTGATATGGACATTGCTCCGCCTCAACCACCCCCTGCCATCACCATCTCTAGGCCACCAAAGGGCACCGCCGTTCCCGTGAGTAAAGGGAAGAACGCCACCGCCTCGAAGCCAAGTGCCAAGGCACCTGTTCTTCACGATGACGATGACGATGATGAGCTGAGTGAGCTGGAAAGCGAGCCTGAGGCAGTTGAGACCGGCGCTGGCGATGAGGACGCCGAGGGGGAAGACGAAGAGCTCGAGGACATCGACGCTGAGGGCGAGGAGATTGAGGTCGCCGACGAGGATGCTGAAGGTGACGATGACGACGAGCTCGGCAGCGAGGATGGCAGTCGCGCAGGCACGCCGGACCTGACTAAGCTCACTGCTCGTCAGAGGGCGAGGCTTGGCGATGCCTCCCACGAGTATCTCAAGCTCTCTGATGGTGAGTTCCCTCCTCTTCTGGGGTATGGTTGATGCTAACTGAGCCGGGTAGAGGTCCAAGCTAAGAAGGTCTTCACGGCGGAGGAGCTGTCCATGAGACGCGCCGAGATGGCTCGCCGCCGTCGAAATCTGAGTGAGAAGCGCAACGAGGAGGTCAAGGTACGCCATGAGCCAGTGACAGCAGTAGTTGTGCATATCTAACAACCATCAGATGGAAACAATCAACAAGCTCCTCAAAAAACAAGCCCCCAAGACAAACCGCCGCAACGCCACTGGCTATGACACTCCTGGCGAGCATGATAGAGCTGGCCCCCTGTTTGTTCGTTGGGTGAGCACCAAGGATGGGAATCGGATCGGCGTCCCTGACGACATGGTCGTCGCCCCCGCTGGCCGCGCCTTTCTTGGAGGCCCCGGCCTCACCAGGGGGAAGATGGTCGAGGAGGTTTCGTAAAGTAGATATTCATGTCTATCGACGTTGGCGCTCGGGGTGGATTGAGTTACTATTAGACGAGCGTTTGTATTGCTATCTAGCTACATGGCCTGTTCCTCAGGACCTGGACTTTGTCTTCCAGCACTGTATGGCCTTGGCTTCTTGTTCATGGTTGGGCTACAAAATCTAGGCGTTGTGTCTTTGTATTTACTTGGAGGGCTGTTTCATTGTCATAGAATTCAAGGGGTTGTGGGAAACAAAATTAGGTATCGTTATAGCATCTCCATGAGACTTAATCTTAGTTTGCTGTGATACCTAGTATCTCGACACCGATGGTTCTCTTGGCTCAGATTGTTTTTGACCGCAATGTGCGGTGTCACTGCGGGCTCAATCCGAACAGGTGTTTGCTGCCTCAAAACCAACTACCCAAAGACTTCGCTTGCGAACTAAGCTGGCATATTGCCACAGATGAGGGCTCTTGTTGGTGGAAATCTCAGGAGTAACTGAGCGGCATGGGAAGAGGCTGGTCGAAGGACAAGTTCTACGCTTCAGGCCATAACTTATTATATATCTGTACCCTCCTAACGCATACTCTACTCTCAGATAAACTTTTTTCGCGTTTCACAGACCGTATGCACCAAGTCTTCCATCATGGCATCCATCTCTCTGTCCAGAGTGCACATGATCCAGGCTCACCAACCGCCCGAGGTCAAGTCGTCGCTTGTAACAAGCCAAGCTTCTGCCCCTGGCCACCTGCCTGTCTTCAATGTCCCTTGTATACATAGAGATGCATATACGCCGACTGTGGTGTAGGTCAAACTGACCACAATGCACTCGCATTCATGGCGTAGCGGTCTTGCCCGATGAGGCAGCGGGTTGACGAGCAGAAAACCCGGCATTCCACGCACTTGCAGCGCTCTATTGGCGGAGATGTAGCTCACCATCAGAAAAGACATATCTTCTTGATAATATTCTCTGATATACTGGTCGCCCTATTTTTATGGGGAGGTAATGGCCACGGTGAAGGGTGGGTCGATCAACACCTTAATGTTTACATCGCGATGCTTGGCATTCAGGAGGATAGGAGTTAAAAACAGACCGAGTAGAATCTCTCAACGAAGAACTGCATCCGCCGTGTCAAACGAAATAAAACAGAATCCCTCCGGTAGGTAGATAGACAGACAGTGAATCCGAGTGCCGGTCCCAAGGCGGCGGGGTAGACTCACGGCGCCGGTCGAAATTCACCGCGACCCGGCGCCGAGCAGCCCCGCGCCGGCGAGAGAGACCTTGCCGCCCGGACTACGACACGTCCGGAGACCAACAAAATTTCGCACCTTCCTTAAGTGTGGCAGCTGGCGTTGAAGTTTTCCACCACAATTCCTGACCTCCCACCTTCCTCATCGTGAAAACCAACACTTCTGGTTTTTGCGACAGCCACCTCAAGAATTTCTTCCTTCTTTCTTGACTGCTCTCCTTTTGATCAACCTCCTCTTGGTCATTTTCTTCTCCATCCCCTTCTTCCTTGGTTGTTGACCAAATCTTGGCCAACAACACCAACGGAAGTTCGCGATCCCTTCCGCCTCCTTCCGTTTTCTCGGAATTCACAATTCCGCAACCATCTCCTTGCTCTTCTCAATTGAGATCTTTGCGCTTCGTCAAGTCACGATCTTGACCATTCCCCTGTGCCAACGCCCCTCTTTCATCATCTTCCCCTCGAGTAGCCATTCGCACTCTTCTCTCCAGCGAGATCACTTCCGACTTGCCCTCTTGGCAGCGCCAATTCCTCTTTCCGAGCCGTCATTGTTTTTGCTTTCATCGAGTCTGCTCTCAATTTGCTCACTTGGCAGTGCCATTTCTTGACATCAGCAGAGCCATCACTCATCGTCTTCAGCAAGCCGACTTCGACTCGTTCCTTTGGCTGAGCCAATTGATTGATCCCATACCGGCACCTACCGCCGCTACTCACTCCGCAAATTCACTTCCGACCTGCATTTTTTCGACAGAGCCAATCTTTCTCGCATGAAAGATTACCGCATCTCTTGTACCAGCAAGTTGACTCCGACTTGCCGTTGAGCTTCAGCTAGTCTTTCGAGCAACCTCGTCGCCGTTCCCTCTAGGAGCTCACCTTTGATCTGCTCTCTCGGTAGAGTTAATTCGTCCCATCGGAGTAGACACGCTCCTTTTCTCCATACCTGGTAAGTCGACTTTAACCTACTCCATTCGCGATGTCGATTCTAACTTCCCTTACAGTCACTCTCATATTCTCCCTCTTCAGCGGGTCGACTTCGACTTGTTTTGGCATTGACAGCACCAGTGTAAAGAAACATCGGCAAGTCGATATAATGTCTTATCAAGACTCTTTCGCCGCGGGCGGCAGTGCCTTCTATCAGGAGCCAGAGGAGGAATTTTCTGAAATGGCCCAGCTCCTCCAGGCTGAAATCGAGGCTATGAACAGCACTTCTGACGCTAACCGCGACGGTGGCGGCGAAGACTTGTTTGCAGATGGCGAGATGGTCCAAGAGAACGGCTTGGCCGGTGATTCCGCCGCCAATGCCATACCCAATGACAGCGGAAACGCCCTCCCCGACGGGGACGAAGATTTGTTTGCGGACAACGAGATCGGAGCCGGCAAGTCGGTCAACAATGCCAGCGACAATACAAGCAACGACAACAGCGTCTGCGCCTCGAGTGTCTCGACGAATAAGTTCCTGCTTCCGTCCTACAGTTCGACTGCCGGTCACTTGAGGGAGACTTCTCATACCAACAACGGAGGAAATATGGGCGCATCCGAGACTGTAGCTCCTGTTGAGGCCCAGTCTAAGAAGACCAGGAAAAAGACTGTTGGCTCAGCTGCCCCTGGCAAGGCTGCTCCTCTCACGGGAACCAAGAAGGCAGCTACCTCGGCGCCCAAGAAACAATCTCGTGCAGCGCAGGCACCCTCGATCTCGTCGTCTCGAGTTGAAGCCCATCCGAAGGAGAACGAACCGATCTCCGCTGAGCAAAGAATGCTTGAGGAACAGCATGGGCTTTTCCAGGGCTCCAGACAGAACGAAGAGAATCGGATTCGTCAAGCCAAAGCTCATGAGGCTGCTCATGAACAAGCTTTGAAGCAAGCCGCCCAACAGAAGGAAATTGAGACAGCTCGTCAGAGAGAAGTCGACGCCATTCGTCAGAGAGAGGCTGAGGCTGCGCGCCAGAGAGAACCCCAGGCTGCTCGTCAAAAGGAGATTGACGCCGCCCGTCAGCAAGAAGCCGAGGCTGCTCGTAAGAGGGGGGACGCTATGAGACAGCGTGTGCAGCAGGCCCCATCTCAGGTCCCAGCTGCCATGTATGCTCCCTTCCCTTCTCAGGGCCAATTCACCCAGGCAGGCAACGCCGCCGCGATAAACCCTCGGGCCAACGTCGACAATGGCTTGAATATCTCGTCACGAGGTATCCCGGCCATGTCTGTAGGCACCACCAATGGCCAACAGAGCAGACAGGAAATGTTTCCAGTCCCTCCCGTCCCTCCCGTCCCTCCCTACCCAAGTGGAGGTATCGCGGCAACACAGTTCAAGCACCCCCAAAGCAGCGGTTTCCTGGGACACTACCAGGCACCTTGGGCCCTAAATGCCAGGAACGTAGCCCAGTCTCCCCAGAAAGCGACCGAGACGGCCCAGTCCACCCCAAGCACCGGACGTAAGCGCAAGTCGCCAACTTCTACCGACTCTAACAAGACCCGAGACAATAAGCGCTCTCGGGCCGCTTCGTCGGCCAGTGCTTCCACACCGACTCGCCTTGGCCCCATTTCCCCCGCCATCACCGATCCCTTCTTCTCGACCGTCCAGCAGAGCACCGGCTCACCGGGAGCTATGGCGCCCATCCCTGCGCCTTCGATGGTTACGTCGGCCGCAACACCTGCCACTGATGGCTCTGTTTCAAGGCTCATCGCCGATGCTGCGAGGGACGGAATTAGCGAGGCTGCCAAAGTCATCTTCAACGAGTGTCGGAACTACAATACGATTCTGGGTCAGCCGTTGATGAAAGACACGTTTAACTTAGCGAACCAGGGTACAAAATTTCGGAGCATGGCCGCCTTGGTTCTGCAGGGGAAGCCTCAGAGCCCCATCCAGGCCTTTTCTCGTGCAGCCCACGGTTTTTTTGTCGCAATCTTCAACGAGGTCGTAGCCAAAGGCACCGTTTTTGACCAGGAGCTGATGGAGCGCCATCTTTCAGAGGAGGACGCTGCACATGCTCGAAGTATCATGGCCAGTAGGTACAAAGCCGTGGTGAGCGAGTATAGGGCATCCTTTGAAGCCGAAGTCGATATGGGAGTGTCGACGGCGAATGGACATACGGCGCGGACCAACAGCATGCCTTTTCAGAACCAGACGACACTTTCCCAGTGTTCATTCAAGCCTGCTCTTCGGAATCCGTTGATGTCTTTCCAGAATCCGTCCGCACCTTTCCTGGGCCAGGCAACGTCTTTGCAGGATCAGGTCATGCATTTCCAACAGCCTGGCATGCAATCCCAAAACCCGGCTATGGCGAAAAACGGAAGTGGCGGGGTGAAGATCGACTCCCCCAAGGGCCAGGCCGGTCCTACGAGCGTTTTCAGGAATGCTGTCGATGCCTTCGCCCAGAACCAAAACGGAATGGGATGTTTTCCCCAAGGATATGCTGATGCTGGCAACGCCTTCCCTCAAGGCTATTCCACCAATCCGGATGGAAACGACCCCATGCTTGGAACTCCTGACATCAGTTACACCGATTTGCTCTCCCTGCGCGACGATTTCGACTTCGGGGACGAGGTCAACGTTGGTGATGTTCCAATGTCATTGAACTCGACGGCACTCCAGCAAACGGTGGGGCCCGCCCAGCCATCCGGCCAGTTGAAGGCCAACCAACCCCAGCAAACTGGTGCTGTGCAGAACATGCACACCAACGGCAGTTACCCCTATCAACAGCCTGGTGTCATGTACGGCGACGTCGGACATCCTTCGCAGCAACCCCAGCCCGTGAATGGAAACGGCGTGTACGGCGACGGCATTGCCTCTTCTCCACAAGCATATCATATGCCTGCCCAGGCTCCTGTGCAAGGAAACGTCCCTATGCAAGGCGGCAGCAGCCCGTCCCAGATCAGCGAGACACAAGCGTCGACGCCGGAAGTCTCTCAGCAGGCTGCAGGGGGTGCTGGCGGCAAGAAGAAGAAAGCCTATAAACCTCGTGCGAAGAAAGCTCCTGCCAGTGCTTCCAGCGGAAAGGGCGGCAGCGTACTTATTCCGAACACCACATACAGCTTTCTCACAGGCCGGTTCACGCTTCACATTAAAGAAAACGGCAAGCTTCGGCCCACAATTTCTGACGGAGGAAACGCCCAACAGCTTGCCAGGTTGGAGGAATTCAAGAAAGTCGTTGAGAGGGCCGGCCGACACTGCCCGACGACTTTCGTATTCGCGCTCAACCAGTCGAATGAGGAGAACCTTGCAGAGCTTGAACATCATCTGCGGGCCACAGGGGCGGGCTTAGTTGCGCCACGCATGATCTGAAAGGCCGTTCCAGAGCATGCGGCCGGCAGCAGGGCGCTTCTTGTTCAGGGCGTGTTTAGTTTTTCGCCCCGCGAAGGAATGATCTGTTATTCCTGGACGATGAGCGGCGGCCCATGAATGAAATGATGCACGGGGAATAACATACCAGGGACGGAGGATAGGTTGACTTGAGATTCGAACTGGAGTTCGGGAAGGAGATACCCTCGGGAAAGAAACGAGAAGGGTGCCAGTGGGGGCCTTGCCAACTTAAATAGTGTTGACCGGGCTTCCCGTGGCTAGGTAATAACTGGTACGCCTCTAGCACAATAGGGAGGAGAAAGAACTTGTGCAATATTTTAATGCCTCAAGTGATTCTCAGTCTGGGAGCTAAACATCCCATTGCTGCCTTGGCTGAATAACATTCCATGTCGTGAGGGCAGTGACGACCGGAGCAACTGCCTCCACCAGTGACACCCCATACATCCAATATTATCCAGCGACAATAGAAGTCACGGTATTTGGCAGAATAACAAGACCTTGCTTGCATCTGAACACTTTGGGCCTCAATTTCGTTATGGTGCATGTATATTGAAAGAGAGGTCACAGAGAGAAGCCCATGAGGATATGGAAAGTGAATTAGGCGCACTGGGCTGAATAGTGGGTAGTGGTGTGTCCCCAATGTCAAAATTTGTGACCATGCGAGTAAAGTACCAGTATATATTTGTATAGGCTGCGGGATGCCCAGCCAGACAATCAGAAGGTTTGTTCCAGGTCATGCACTTGCTGGGCGCGGATGAGCTGTTAACCTCAGGAGAGGAGGCTTCGCAACCGAACTTGGGATGTAGTCTTGAACGGGGAAAGGTTACCCAATCGAAGTAAATGAGGCCTATTCCGAATCTCAATAAACGACGCCAATACGATGTGACATGCCCATTGTTCTTGATCCGGGGTATCGTGGAGAATATTGGAAGCTCATCCTGGCCCAGTGACGTCAAAGTGAATAAGCTGTCTGCATATTAAAGAAAGCTAGCTCCTGCTTCGGTAGATAATTCGCCCTTGCAAAGAAAAAGACCCGTCCTAGGCAGAACGATTTGTAGAGGGAAAATGATAAACAGAGTCAAAGCTTGACACGCTTGGTCCTCGCATTGATCTTGAGACTTCAAGCCATTAGCTGAGACGAAGTAAACAAAGCTGATGATGATGACGTCGGCGACTAGGCACATTACATGACGCCGAAGCAGGGGGCTCGAAACGTCAATTTCAGAGTAATCAAAGGAGCTTCCCACTGGGGGTCATCATCAAGACGTCGATGGGATACGAATACCTATCATGCTGGATTTGGGTGCGGTTCGATTGAGGAGGCCGTGATACAGGGAGAGGAGGAAGCTTATCCCTGTGAAGGGGGATTGTCCAGGCTACTGTTGGCGGTGTGGAAGGGCAAAAACGCAGAGTCCGGCCCGATCAGACGGACCGATCGGTGGCTGACAGGGGGAAGCCCGTTTGACGACCGATCACGGTGCTTGGAGCTTTGACAAATACGCATGGATATCTTCATTTACAGCTGGGAGTCAGTTCCAACCTTGACTGATCTGAATGTCTTCGCAACTGGAATTATCACTCTGGCAACTATCTAATGCGCATGGCCCCGCGGGAGCGCCTCGAGCTCGGACCCCGATGGTGTTGGTTCGCGGCGCTGAACGAAAACCGCCCGGCGGCTTACGAGTGTTTGTCGATGCGTGGGCCGAGATTGCCGTGGCACTTGTCGCAGTTCTTACCGCATCAGTCCGCCCTTTGCCGAACATCAGTTCTCGCGAGCTAAGTATGGCCGTACCGAGGAACTGGCATTGACGTTATTAAGCTACTTGGTGTCTCGTGGACTCGGACATCGCGAGGGCGATGCGCCTCACAATGGGATGTGATGTGATGCGCGATTTCAACTGTCCGAGTCCAAACGAAAGCGATGCCCGATTGACAAGCAGAGGAAACACCATTTTCCACCTCATGTTGAACTTAAGGCGCCCTGCCACGGGAAGCGGATGCATAATCAAGGCTGTGGCGAGGGGGCGATACCCGGGGACGGCAACCTCAGCTATCGAGATACCTCCCGCCAGCCATCCCGCAGCCTTTCCTCGTCTCATATGCCTTGCACATCGGCGAGAGCGGCGCCTCACCTAGACATGAGAGAAGGCGCCCCGCCGTAAAGTCACGCACTAACGTACGTTATCAGCAGGAGTGACAACAGGAGTGACAGAGCCCCGCGGGCACACCCCACCTGTGGTTGTTGCCAAGCAGCTGTGGTGATGCAACCGCGTCCGACGAAAAAAGCACCCCACCATCAGTTGCTCAATCATTTTTATGTCGCTCATGCCACACCACTTCCTTCCTCCGCCCATCTCCCAGTGACAACCTCATCCAGACATCCTAGAACCCATTCGAGCTTTCGATTTGGTTCTCCCTGCCGTAAACAACAAGAAAATCCACTCCAGATCAAACATCAAGCTTCGCGTCTGGTAAGTAACTGGGAAGCTCCCAAACAACCCCGCACCTCCCTCACCCCTCCTTGGATCTCCTGCGTCGGACCTTCTCGACTTGCCCCCCCAGCCAATTAATTCGATGCTCCCAAGCACTCTTCCTTTCCTGAGGCTTTAAAAACCTTTCCCTCCCGTCCTGAGTTCAGATCTTGTCCTCTTGCCATTCATTCCCACCAACCATCCCATCCTATCTCTCTCTCACATCTCAGCTGTCCGTTCTCCCTCGTCCCAGCTTACAAGCAGCCTCATCAGCATCTTTCTGTTTCGCTGACTCTGTTTGCCCATCTCCCGCAGACAACATGGCTATCAAGGTCGGCATCAATGGCTTTGGCCGTATCGGCCGTATCGTGTTCCGCAACGCGATCGAGCATGAGGATATCGAGATCGTTGCCGTCAACGACCCCTTCATTGAGCCCAAGTATGCGGTAAGTTGCTCCACTGGCAGGCTCCTCGCCTTGCCATCTTTCTCCAGCTTCAGCCCAGAATTCTAACCGTCTGTCATTCTCCAGGAGTACATGCTCAAGTATGACTCGACCCACGGCAACTTTAAGGGCACCATCTCCGTCGAGGGCAACGACCTAAAGGTCAACGGCAAGACCGTCAAGTTTTACACTGAGAGGGACCCCGCTGCCATTCCCTGGAAGGACACTGGCGCCGAGTACATCGTCGAGTCCACCGGTGTCTTCACCACCAAGGAGAAGGCTGGTCTTCACTTGAAGGGTGGTGCCAAGCGTGTCATCATCTCTGCCCCCTCGGCCGATGCCCCCATGTACGTGATGGGCGTCAACGAGAAGACCTATGACGGCAGCGCCGAGGTCATCTCCAATGCTTCTTGCACCACCAACTGCCTGGCCCCCCTCGCCAAGGTCATCCACGACAAGTTCACCATCATTGAGGGCCTCATGACCACTGTCCACTCCTACACCGCTACCCAGAAGACCGTCGATGGTCCCTCCGCCAAGGACTGGCGAGGTGGCCGCGGTGCTGCTCAGAACATCATCCCCAGCAGCACTGGCGCCGCCAAGGCTGTCGGCAAGGTCATCCCCGACCTTAACGGCAAGCTTACCGGCATGTCCATGCGTGTCCCTACCTCCAACGTCTCTGTTGTCGACTTGACCGTCCGCATCGAGAAGGGTGCCAGCTACGATGAGATCAAGGCCGCCATCAAGGAGGCTTCTGAGGGTGAAATGAAGGGTAAGTTTGCAGCTCTCCCCACTTGATAAACACAAACTAACGCGAAACTAGGCATTCTCGCCTACACTGAGGACGAGATCGTCTCCAGCGACCTGAACGGCAACACCAACTCGTCCATCTTCGACGCCAAGGCCGGTATCCAGCTCAACCCCAACTTCGTCAAGCTTGTCAGCTGGTACGACAACGAGTGGGGTTACAGCCGTCGCGTGCTTGATCTTATCTCGTACGTCGCCAAGGTTGATGCCCAGAAGAAGTAACTCGGTTGTGTTTCTGCGCGGCTGTGATGGTAAAAGAGTTCTCTCCTCGTTCCTAAAGGAACTTCAGTCCAACAAACCAGGGAAGGGAAAGGTGTTATGGCTCTAGATCGTCTGTGGTAGTATAAGATACCGTAAAAGTTCGTTAGCCGAATTGAAGTCTTCACTCCACTGCTTCTGGCCCTAGATCCAATGTGTGTGATTGCCTCGGTTGTGATTATACAAGGTACGGCAACTAGCATTCAATCACACGCCGCAAAAACATGTGAGGATGACTTGCTTTACAACAATGGTAAGCCATTGCTAAAAGCGCTCCCTATCAATACAGTACGTCAGAAGTCCCTTCTTCGCCGTTGCTCCTATCTAAAACCCAAAGCTGTCGAGCAAGGAGTTTGAGTCAGGTTCCTCGAATACAGTCGGTGGCGGCTTTGGCTTGTGGCCGCCAGACTTCATCTCGGACGGCATCCGTGCCAGGACTGGTGAGACGGGCAGGTCCGCGATGACCAGCGAATCCCTACGTCTCAGCAGCTTCAGCGGATCAACCTCGCCGGAACCGATAGTAGCGGTGGGCATGAAGAACTCCCAGTTGCGGACTGTTGATTGAGCATCAGTTAGTTAGTATATCGACCCCCCGGTTGAAGCGGTTGGCGACGGGGGATGATTGATAGAAAAACGTACCAAGGTCCAGACCGAGTAGGTCGCAGCCCATCCTGTCGTAGAGTCTGGCGTTGTGCAGCACAAACTCCCACTCTACCTTGGGCGTGATTTTTGATGCGCCGCGGAGTGTCTGAAGCGTCTTGTGGCGGAGCTGGGAATACAGGATGACGAGGGCCGGGTCATCAGTTAGGAATAGCTTGGACTTGAGGTCGACGTGGGCGGGTGAGGCGGGCGTCTCTAGGAGGGTGTAGACTGGTGTCTGCGGGGGGTGTTAGTCGCGGAGAGGTTAGGGAGACAGGGGACGTACGATGATGGCGCGGACGGCCATGTCGCGGCGGTGGAGCATCCAGAAGGCCCAGGAGGCGAGCCAGCGGTTGCCTTCCTGCGCGGCAATGGAGAGGACCTCCTCTTCTAGTAACTTGCGCAACACGGGGCCGTTGTCGCCCTCGTAGACGCGGGTGACTGCTATGGCGAGCTGAAGGTCCTTGAGCTGGTTGAGGCAAACGTTGACAGCATCGGAGAGATGGTCGGCAAGGAGGAAGAAGGCGGCCGCATATCCTGTATCTCGTGTCAGCAACTGGGAGTTCGTAAGTAAGGTCAGGGTTAGGTTACCGAATCGCCTCTTGCTCATCAAAGCATAGGCGTTCTTGAGTGCGGCAGTCCGCCATTTTGGGTCCTCAAAATTATTTGATAGGAGACGCACTGTCGCATTCTGCTCGCGATGCCCGTGGGCTATGCGCCACAGCCCTTGCAGGACCGTTTTCTTTTTCAGGGCGAGATAGAAGAGACTGCAGTCAACCGGATTTTTGTCTTCGGTGTACTCGTTCCGAGCCAGAACCTCAAACTGAGCTTTCTGCAACAGGGTCAGTTACAATTCGAGCCGCGGGTGTGCCTTCGACTTACTAATGCTGCAGCGTCTGTCAGCCACATAAACATGCCGCTCTCTCTCGCCTCCTGCCATCGGAGTCGCCCATGGTTCTGTCGGGAGACGAAGTCGAGCAGGATGTCTTGGCTGCTCGAGTGATATGCCCAGTTGATCTCTCTCCACGACATGTGGATTTCGCTTGTACGACCTTTCCGGAGTGCATGTTGCCGGAAGAACAGCATGAAGCGGGCACCATTCTCATCTAGCGACCGTCGTTGCTTTTCTACTAGTCCTGCACACTCGACAATATCGACGAGCTGGATCTGCTCGTGGCCCGAGAGCTGCGGTATTCCAACTTTAGTCAACTTCTCGTTGATGGAACAGGCCACCTCCTCAGCAAAACTCTCGTCACCGTCGTCATATGACATACGACGACTGAGATATGCTCCCGCTTCCTTTCCTGAAACCCTGGAAGACTGGGAAAAGTTAGCATTATCTTCCACAACAAAGCTACATTACCGCAGTGGAGAACATACGTGATCTGCGGCATAAAAGTCCTCCACGGGCAACCCTAGATAATCGTCGATCGCCTCCCCCTCAATCCAGTACTTGAGTGTATTGTGCAAAGCTAGCAGGATACTGTGCACCAAGGCAATCTTGCCGGCAAGAATACATTGGCTGAGAAATTGAGGATGGAATACTGGAAGAGGACCGTTCAGACGCTGGACCACGTCAAAAATGTCCCACTGTCCTTTTTTGCGGTGCGGTAATCGCAAGCTGGTGATGAGCGTACCCGAGACGTCAAATTGCCTGTCGTACGCAAACACCTGGTTGCCTGCTCCAATGACAAGATGGCCGTCACCGAGCCATGTCGAGTCGCCAATCGGATGCGGTGTATAGTCCATAATACTGATCTCTCTGATGGGTGCCCATGCTGGCCCCTTGTTGAGGTAATCGAAGCGCATCTGAGATATAAGCAGCACACGATGTGGGAAGCCCACGGCGAGTATCGACTGGCTATCTGGTGTGGAGGTCCAGTCTAGGTCTTTGATGCTGCCGTTCTCGAAATCCTGGGTGTACTCGAGGCTTTCTCCTCGTACTCCCCAGATTGTAAGAGATGATCTGGACGAGTTGACTAGCGCGGCCTTTTTGTAGGCGCTACCGCTGACAAGGGCTGGCTTTATCACGCCTGTTTCCATTGAAGAAGTCGACAGCCATTCCACTCCCCTTTTTGTGTGACCTACCCTCGCTGTCCAAAACTCTACTCGACCGGAGTGTGTGTACGACACGGCGATGTCGCGGGTAAAGACGTCCAAGAATCCTGAGACTACAGGTGTAGCGCCTGCAGGGTCCACGGGCAGAACATAGCCCAGATCCCCGGCGTCGTCCAGTGCGAAGCGGTCATACTCGGATATCGAGGCTCGCTGGTGTGTGTTCCCATTGACCACTCCAGGGCCGTGATTGGGGGTGTAGAAAGGGAGCTTCACCTCCCAAACAAGCCCGTGCTTATCTGACGTAATCGTCGCAATATGTGCCGTTGTATGATCCTCAACCTTCTGCCTCGGAAGAATAAGCAAACATAATGGCTTGCCCGGGATGTCGTATTTTTCTTCAGCCAGCAGTAGAGGAACCGGCTCTCGGCAGTCCCACAGAGCTATGCTGTCTACATGAAGAAATACGATGAAACGGCCCTTTCTGAGTAGGCTTGTTCGGTGAATATGTCGGTCGTGTTGAATGACAACCTGGCGAGAGAGCATTGGCCCTACATCACCAAACTTGTGCCTCCAGACAACACATTCGCCATCCTCAGTCCGCGAGACAATAGCACGGCCGCTAAAATTGCGGACAATCTTCCTGATTGGCGCTGAGTTGCCGGTCCAGAGATATCCCAGTGCGATGCGCTTCTTGTTTGGCCGTGGGTCAAAAAACGACGCAATGTTGCTGCGGTATACTTGCATCTTGCCATCAAAGTGGTGCAGTATTATGTGTAAGTGGCCCCCTGTGTTGCAGTAACTATATGCCTCCACGTGAGGAGTGGACGATGCTGAAAGTCCTTTGAGAAAGTTGAATTCGGGTGATTCGACATGAGCGACATTGAATATGTTAGATTTTTGTGTCTTACAGCCGACATTCTCGAAGGCCCAGGCGGACATGTGGCCACGGCCATCTAGGACAACGCAGATCTCAGGGCTCCTGTTAGCAACACCAATAAGATGCTCAAGGGCGGCAGAGGCGTCTTCGTCTCCAGGTGAGGTCCCTTCTTGGACGGCCTTTTCTGTTGCCGCAGACAGATCTCGCCCATGCAGGATAAATGCCCAGCGAATGTCCGGAAGGCTCGGAGACAGTGGATCGCGGCCCTGGATAGAAGCCGTAAGGTCGATCTTCCCCCATAGTTGTAGATGTTGGTGCCCATGGCTATCCGAGCCAGCCCAGATACGCAAAACGTTGTCCGTACAAAATGTATAGAGAACATTGTCGATCGTCTGGTCGACGTAGTGTGGTTTCCGCCACTCTATATGGGTCACAGCCCGGGGGTGTGGGAGGTATATAAAGTCGAACAGAACCCCGTCAGCCCCGTAGCTGAGTCGGCGCCAGACCTTGACTAATCTATCATACCGGCCCACCGAAGCGATATATGCTGAGTCGTAAGATAAGCTGGCGAGGCGGATAGGGTTGGCCAACCTCTTGCGCCAGGAGCATTCCGGTGTCGACGAGGTGCGGTACAGCTCGAGGAACGAGTGCGCCACCAGCAACTCTTCCGAGGCGCCCCACGAGAGGGAAATCGAAGCATCGTCATCGGAAGCATCGTCGACTCGCTCAACCGAAAAGGAGGCCTGCAATGCCCACTGCAAGCAGAGTCAGCGCCCTCGTCCGTCAGGGGTGGTAGTTGGGATCTAAGGACCTACCCTAAGCGCATCTTGCTCCTGGCCAAACGGTCTGTATATGCGCACAATTCTGTGCGTACAGACTGCAATCTTCCCGGTGGCCTCGTCAAGCGCAATAGCCTCTAGCGGCTTCTCGTCGTCGTCATACACGGTCTGGAGGAGCGTGTCCGGCTCTCCGAGGATGGAGAAGGCATTGCCAGTGATGTAGGCCTGGGAAAGATCCCTAAGTCAGCCCTCATGCTCGAAACTTCTCTCGGCAGCTGATCACCTACCGTGATGCGACGAGAGTCCCAGTAGCCTGTCGCCAGAGCCTGTAGCCGGGACTCTGGCTTTCCTGGCAGGATAACCTTCATCCTACCGGCGCGATGTAGGCTGGCTCGCTAACATTTCGAAGCGCAATCTGGCGGGACTCGATGTACAGCGGCGTAGATGCTGTGGAAGGCGTCGGGATTCAAGATACCCCCCACCAAATCGAGGTGCAGTATATTGGGCGGTTGTCAGAGCTGCGAATAATCACGCGACAAACTTGTCAATGTGGTGTCTTTGATGCGGTGCATTCGGCGTGTTAGGCCGCTCCCGGCTGGCAACATGTCACGTAATTACGGGTTATTGGTAATTACAGTTCTTGGCGATGACGCAGCTCGCGGCCGTTGATTTTGGACCCCTAATAAAACCATATAGCCCCACAACATCGTCCCGTGAACATATTCAAGATGCCAGGGTAGCCCGTCTCAAACCTGTAAACGTAGAGGCATGGTTTACCAGAGTAAAGTCGCGCATTCGCAGAGTGAGGGGTCTATTAAATCGCTATCGCTCCGGCACCTTTCTGCAGCTCATGCAGGCCTGCAGCCACACCACATTCATAGGAAACGGGAGTTGATGTGGGGGTTGACAAGAGGGAAGATAGATCTCTTCATCCCGCTCTCGGGGGCATTAGTATTGTGCTACTAAGACAAGATAAGGGCCGAGACACGCCCTTGCTAGGCATTGCGCCACTGCAGTTTGGATATCGTACAAGATGGTAATATTGCAGCTCAGAAGCTTGCCCGTGTCGCCCTCCTGGGGCGGAAGCTGCGCTGGTCTACTTCACAGCCGGAGCACCACCCATCTTCCCGTTGTTGGCATATTTTGCCTCTGCAGCATATATCGCGTTAGCCACCTCTCGCCATCGGGGTTGAGTAAGAAACTTACTGAAGAAAGTATACGACAAAGTCACGGTCTCTATGCCAATCATGTTTAGGTCGTTAAGGAGATCTGGATCCAGGTAGAAGAAGACAGGCATGTCCACCGTCTCGCCAGCATTCAACCTCTGCTCCTCAAAGCAGAAGCACTGGATCTTACTGAAGTATGGCGCTACCTGCGCTGGTGTCACACTGTACGTAGCTACGCCGATAATGTCCTGGTCGCTATTGTTTGTGGCCGTGTAGAAGGCCAGTGCTGTCTCTCCGGGCAGCACGCGCACTTCGCGCTGCTGAGGCGTGAACTTCCACGGCAGCACGTCTGAGACGGATGAGTTGAAAGTCACTCGTATCCGCTTCGCATCCTTCACTGGTATAAGCCGGCTCGCGAGGTCTTCGTCCTCTTTCCCCCCGAAGCCACCCCCGTGAGCGCGGACCGGCTGCCCGCCCCAGCCAGTGGTTTGGCAAATCTACCGAAAACTGAGTTAGTGATGATTTAGACGACGAGAAAGAACAGGGCCGTACCATCTTATACATTGGGACAGAGCCGTACGAAAACGCTACCGTCCCCAGGATAATACTGAGCGCGTAGAACCTAGACGTCCGACCTTATTAACCTTGTGTTCTCGATGTTCGCGGGCAGTGAGCTTGGCCATACATTGTCGTATTGTTTCTTTTATCGTATTCCGCGCGCATCTTGACCATCGAGGGAGCGATTGCGCTCCCTTGGGCCTGGTTGTTGGTGCCATGCTGGGCTTTTTTGCTCGCACTCTGCGACACAAATCGCCGCCCGCTGCGTTGCGCATTGGCGCCGAACTGCTGCCATTGAGCCTGCACACATTCGCAGGACGGGCATGACCATTTCGAGGATCTTTCGAGTACGCGCCGGCTTAATTGAGCTATTGGATTCATAGTTGCGACGTTGAGGGGTATCTGGATGCTGGTGATGAACCTTGGTGGTCTGACCTCAGAGGCTTTGATGCAGACCGTCAACTGAACTGCATCGGGAGAGGTGGGGTACTTCGTACTTCGCAGTCGAATCAGCAGGCAGGAATCGCACTTGCTACGGAGGCGAATAGGTAGATTTGTGTCAAAATCAAAATCGTCAAAGCGCCAGCGTAAATTTTGCCCCAAACTGATTTTTTACCCCACCACCTTCTCTTCCACCCACACCCAAGGCGTGGAATTGTTTTCTCCTCGTTCAACCAGCCACACTTCCCCCACGCAACTTCTCACTGCGATCTTCACCAGCCACTGCAGGCCAGTTTTACCTTCCCGCCTGTCGCAGGTCGCGACATTTGACCTCAATTATGCTTAATTACCAGCGATTAAGTCGCTGCGCTGCTCTTGACAACTAAGCGCGCCATCCCATTTCAAGAGGTACACATTTACTACCGCGACACACCATCCCACGCGAATCGTCATAATGGTTTTCGACTTGTCGGACCTAGAGTCTGAGTTTGAGAAATGGTTCGTAAAGTTAAAGGCTAATGATTAAAAGCTTATAGATATGATTAATGAGAACGTAAATAACATTAATAAGGTGGTTGTTATAAAGGACGTCTTAAAGAAAATCTGGCTGTGAGAAAATAACTGGGTGTTAAACTATTTAGCCTTAAAGAAGGTGAGTGAGAATAAATACATTTAAGATAGCAGCTGTTAATATGATTATGATAATAAGAAATTATTTTCTTCTAAATACCTTAAAAGTATTTAAAGAAGAAGGAATTAATCTTAGGTAATATAAAGATTAAGGACTAACAGTTTATAATAGGTATTATATACGTAATTTTTAAAGAGCAGGACGAGAATATAGGAGTATACACTACCTGTAAGTTAAATAATCATTCTGGCTTAGGTAAATATTATTATATCCCAACTGATATAAGTGTGGGTAAAGGAGCATATATAAACTGTTATACTAAAGGTATAGTTACATTATGTAAGTATCGTTACGGTAAGTCCTAATTATCCTGTCCGGAGGACAATTTGTTGTAAGGGTGGTCCAAAAAAAATTACTATGGGAAATTCAGTCAAAACTGATAAGGAAATTCAACTCAACCTAGGACTGGTCGGTTTATTATCAAAAGTGGATCTGCTCTGGCCTTTCCGCTCGGGCCCCTACTCGGGCCCCAAATCACGTGATATGATATGTTTTCAGATACGTCACGTGACCAGGATTCCAAATCTGAAGTCAGATTCAGGGTTAGGGTTATGGTTCAGGAGTTATGAGTGTTTAAAAAAATCAAACAAATGGGTATTCGAAAATAAAAACAAGGCTAAATCTAATCAAAGAAGGTGGCTTTATATATAGATTTGTATCTAGAATTCAGAACTGGAACTCGTTTCACAATAAAGTTTATAATAAAAAAGATGTTACTGTTTAAAGTTTAATAATAATAATTATTTAAATAATAACTGGTTAATAAGTAATATAATAAGTTTTATTACTTACATTTATTATATGACTTATTACGTAGAAGCCAGAACTGGAATCAGTTTTACCATACCGCTTAAATTGAGAAAGATATTAATGTTTAAAGTTAGATAATACTAGTTATTATAATAATAACCTGTTAATAAGTAGCATAATAAGAAGTAATAATTACGTTTCCTATACAATTTATTACTTAGAATACAGAGCTGGAACTCTTTTTACTATACGGCTTATAATAACAAAGATATTACTGTTTAAACATAAATAATAATAATAACATTAATATAAACTTAAATATCTCTTTGGTTTTAATAGCTATTCCAAATCGGGCTTTAGATTAAGAATTACAGTTAAAATCTACGCATAATACTACCTTATTCTATATTATAAGCTAAAATAATAACTGTGAAAGTCATGATTTTTTCACTTTAAACTTGAATATCTCCCGTTACTTA
>Ga0247780_1000408_pt1 | contig 41914 bp, 37 predicted proteins | sample UWRJL079202R5_FD_179927 | JGI IMG/M metagenome (GOLD analysis project Ga0247780, IMG submission 179927) | Plant litter microbial communities from Arlington Agricultural Research Station in Wisconsin, United States - UWRJ-L079-202R-5 | ecosystem: Environmental > Terrestrial > Plant litter >...
CAGGGGAAACAACACAAAGCAGAAGGCAGTAGGTGATAATAGCGTCTGGAATTATAATAGCTCTCAAGTAGTAAGGTAATGATCAGTTGTTTCTATACCTGTATCGACGATGAGGGGATACGGAGAATTTCAAGTTTCGTCAAGAGTAAGAGCGGTGAAGTCGTAATTATGCGGCCATTCCATCATCTTGACGCGGCATTTGCAATTTTCATTACCGCTCCCGTATCTCATACGTTCCCAACAATAAATGAACTGTTCTGCCCGATATATCAAGTATCTCCCAGAACCACCAGCCACCTCACCGCGTTGAACAGCGAGCACTGTGCAACATACGGGTCGAAAATGTGTGCTCGACCTTGGCAGCTACCCTTTGAGAGAGAAACAGCTATCTCAGCTCTTGGGCAATGAAACAGCTCATTTTCAGGCTAAACCGTATCCACCCCTAGTCTATTTAGAAACCTAGGGTGGCTCAATCCCTAACATGACCTGAGTCCACGGCTCTGATGCAGACGTCAATTAGCTCTGTGAGGAGTGCAGCATTCGGGCAAGTGCATGGTGCTGTTTTCTTAGAATGGGGTTGAAGTGGCTCTCATTTTTCCAGGGGCCTAGGGTAGTAAAAAAGGGATGCACCCCTAACAATTGCCCTTCCAATAGTAATTAATTCGAACCGGAATGTGGCTTGCGTTTTGTGGGTAATTTGCAGAAAGAGGGGGTTGCGGAAACAGGGGTGTTGACTGTAAGAGCCGCACGAAGGGGCTGAGCTTGCTGAGATAAGTGGTGGTGCGAGGTCCCAAAACCGGGTTCTCACAATATGACAGCCATTTTAGACCGTGGCAACTATAGCCGAGGCAGCCCAGAACAGTGACCCCCTCGCTCAGTCTGGCTCAGTCTGGCTCAGGCCAAGGCGACAACTGCTCAGTCCCGAAGAAGGAAAGGGAAATTTGTGGTGTCGATTTTAGGGTGGTGAAATCATTGTTTCGAGCTCGTCGTCGATTCTGCTGCTGCATGGGACTCCTGGCTCGGGAAAGTCAACGCTGTGTTCCGCGGTCGTCGACTCGCTCATCACCGAGTCAGCATCATTGGCAACCACTGCACCATTCGCCTACTTCAGACTTCTGCTGCGCGGACTCAGAGTTCGAGCCGGAGCGGTCGTCCCCCGAGGAGATCCTCCGATGCCTTTGGCGTCAACTTGCAATTAATAGTAATCGCAACAACGAAGTCCGGCCGTCACTATTGTTCACAAACGAGAATCAGGTCGCCAGGGCGAAGACAGACGGGCTGGAGCTGCCGAAACTTCGAGCAAAGGATTGCATTGAGGCTATCCTGTACTTGGCTAGCGAAGATCCGCTCACGATTGTTATCGATGCAATGGATGAGATTGCGGAGGAAGAGCGGTACCAATTGCTGTCCGCACTGAACCAGATTACTTCCAGAGCAGAAAATGTAGTTAAAGTGTTTGTGACGAGCTGGAATGATGGTCAGGTGTTTACGCTGCTACCCACGGTAATGAGGATCAACGTCACGACTGAGGATATAAAACCCAATATGCGGGCTTTGTCCGACAGCAGCTTGAAGATGCAGCTGTACAGAAGAGGTTGCCGGATGGGAATATGTCGGGTGATTTGTTGGTTCAGATGGAGGACTGAAGGAGCTGGTTGAGGGGGTGGAAGAGACGTACGAAGGCTCAGGCCAAAAGAAAGGGTCTTCTATCTACGTGTGAAGGTGCGTTCTCGGAATCCTCACACAGTCTTGCTTTAAAGCGGTAAGGTCTAGGCTTATCACATCAGAGGCCTTTTTAACATACAGGAAGGCCTGTTCAACATATAGAAAGCCCTTTTTAGAATATAAGTAGGCAATCCCAGAATCTAAGAAGGCCTTTCAATATTTATCTAAGTGTTACCAGAATGGGAGACGGCCTGAAATAATGAAAGTTATAAGCAGTTTATACAGTAGGAAGGCATTTTCTACACTGGTTGAGGGACCCATTCTTTTAGCTGGAGCCTTCGTAAGTTCTACAATTCCTTTTGCCGGGCTATTCTAACCATCCCAGAGTGTCTTTGGATAAAACTCCAAGTTGACTCTCTTTGTCGCAAGAAGCATCTAGACGACATTATCTGCTTCCTTCTTCCCAAATTTCCGACAGTCTGGAAGACTTGTACGAAAACAGCCTCGAACGGATCTTGCGGGCAGACAGACAAGACGGCGTCTGAGCTCGCAGTGTGCACTTTGTTATGGCTTCTCTTCATGAAAGAGCTTCTGGGCGCAACAGGGCTCGCCAGCACCGTGTCTCCTGCAGCCGTGCGCGGGGATCTTCGAGAGGTTTCGAATCTCTGATTATCACCGCGTGTAAGTCGACGCAAATTTTGAACGCCCTCCTTTTCCTCTACCGCCAAGTCCGCGAAATCACGCCCAAGGTCATCCTAAACCAAAGTGATCGTGACGCTGTCGCGATGCTACTCAGCCGCTACCAAGACATGTCTACCCATCAACGAGGAACTGGCCATCGCTGTGCTCGGGGGATCGAATCCCTAGCAATACACCCCCAGCTCACCTAGCAATTCGGTCCCGAGAAGGTAGCATTGATGCTCAAGTTTGACACAGAGATCGTAGGGACAGAGGATGCTCTCCTCGCAGCGTTGGAGCCATACAGTGATGAAAGGAGTCTCGCGACGGTGGAGAAGCTTCTGGAGAGGTCGCCGGAGATAAACATCTCAGAGGAGACTTTTATCGCGGTGTTTGGGGAGGTGGGGGACAAGGAACGTGAGGCTTATGGTTTAGGCACGCGGAGGCGCGGGTTTGCGGTGGCGTTGCAGAGGCAGGCATGGGAAGACGTTGGTGGTTACCGAGAGGATGAGGAGCTTGGTGGAGAGGGCGCTTCGGTGGGAGAGTGAGGCTGAGATGAAGGAGTTGTATTTCAGTCTTGAGGGCTGAGGGGGTGGGATAATTAGCGGCCGCTTTCTTGTTTCGTTTTTGGGTGGAGCGGTTGGAAAAGCAGAGACTGTGTATTCCTTCTTTCCCGTTTCCATCTTTACTTGAGGTGGTTGCAGTATGTTCTTGAAATTAGTCTAATTTTATACGTACCTAACAACAAAACATTAATGTGACATCTTTGCCATAAGCCACGCCTCTCGATGCACCTCCAAAAGTCAGCTCATCTATCTCACCCCCTAAAAGCGATACGGATTCAACCAAGGAAACGGCCCCCCAAGCGCCTGCGCCCCTTGTCCATACGCCTCAAACGTGACCCCATCCCTCTCAAACTCCAACTGCAACTCCAACGACGCCCTCAACCACTCCTCCCTCCCCTCCCACACACTCCACTCAATTTCCGACACCTCCGACGGCCCCACGATAACCCTTTCCAACTCTCTATACCTCCCCATAACCGCCACCTCGGCCAACCTCCGCACCGCCATGATCAAATCCCCATCCGGCTGCCACAGCGTGACCTCCCGTATCCCCCACGGAAGCAGACCCTCCAGAAACCCCTCCGCTCCGCGCCCTTCATTCCTCGTCTCGCGGATCCACGCGTCGCGCACCGCGCTGAGCGCAAAGTTTCCTACCTTTAGCACCTCCAGCCGCTCGAACTCCATCAGCGAGGACCACCCCAGCACTCCCACTGGAAGAATCTCCCCCCCGTGCCGGGTGTCTCCTTGGTGGATATCCAGCCGGACCTCACGCAGCGTCTGCCTTCTTATCATGAGAATCTCCCAGACCTCGGCGACGGTGCATTCCCCTCCCCCGCTTTTCCCCCCTTTATTGTGATGGTTGTCGCCGGTAGGATCCCAACTTAGCCCGAGCACCTCCAGCTTTGGCGCCGAGGCGACCATCCCACGCAGCACAGCAGGCGGGATGCGACATGTCCCGTCGAACTCGAGCCGGCGGAGGTTGTGCAGGGGGAGGTCGAGGAGGGAGCCGTCGTCGAAGCCGCTACCGCCGCTGCCGCCGGGGTTGTAGGTGAAGAGTTCTTCGAGGTGGGGGGCGGCGGCGCAGAGGGTGAGGACTTTGGCGAGGCCGAGTTCGTGTTCGTGATAGTGATCGTGATCGTATTCGGATTCGGATTTGGGCGACGGGTGGCGATTTAGTTGGAGGGTGTGCAGGTTGGAGAGAAGGCCTGTCCTCGGTGACGTGCCGTTTTGGGTTGGTCCCGGTTTAGGGTTGTTGTTGTTGTTGTTGTTGTTGTTGCTGTTGCTGTTGTGGGCGGAGAGGGAGGTGGGGAGGAAAAAGAATGTGCACTCGTATTTCAGGGGGAGGTGGAGGTGCCTGAGTCGCGGTGTGTGGAGGAGGATGAGCTCCACCAGGGGCCAGGGGTTGGATGAGGGGGAGCTGAACTCGCTGGGCGGTGGTGGCGGGAGGTTGAGCTTGGCGATAAGGGTGTTGAGGTACTGGATGTCGGTGTCGGAGAGTGGAGCAGAGCAGTCGACATCGTTGATTTCCATGTGTTTGAGGCAGTGTGCGAGGTCGTGGCGGAGCTCGAGCGCGCGCAGGAGTTGTGTGAGTTGAGCGCGAGAGGGGTTGCGTCGCACAAAGGCCATGAAAACGAGGGGTTGGAGGGTGTCGCGGAGGTGGCGGCATGTTCGGGAGAGGCGGGATAGATCTCCATGGCTGCGTTCGTCTCCGTCGATGCAGAGGAAGGAGCACATGGTTCCGAGGAGTTCGTCGGGCATGTCGGTGAGGCCAAACATAGTTGCGGTGTGAAGGTAGTTTGCGGATAAGTTACATTTAGGGTGACGTTTGTTACTCAGGTAGAGGACAAAAGTCAATTCGCTTTATAGACCGGTTTTGCATTTTAAACTGAAGCGGGGTGAGAGCGCGTCATCATTATCTGGACCCAAGTGGTGGCGTTTTGCTGACAGCTGCATGGGGCACCAACTGCCAAGTCCATCTGGCGGCTCGGCCCGCACTCTTGGCGCCTGATCCCAGCGCAAATCACGCTGCGCCCCAGAAGATCAACAAGACTCCCCGCTCCTTCGGCTCGTCAGGTACGATGACGCGTTTGGAGACGAGTAGGTGGGGAAGGAACAAAAACCAATGTGGGTCAACTCATAAACAGTTATCCATTGGAAGTCCTAAGTTACCTGGCATCACAATCCTGAACATGGCACGGTACTTTAAGGCAGTGTGGCTGCCACCATTGGCTTTCAGCCATTTAGCTGTTGTGCAAATGTCGAAATATTTGGACCGGATTCTCCTAACTTTCTGCAAAGCATCATCCTCGCTCAGTCTAGCTAGAGTTTGCCTTTCGCTGTAATTACACAATGTATTCAGGAGGCGGTGGCAATCAAATGCCTGCAATCGATAACGATTAGGTATGTGTCATACACCTCGCCAACTCCGGATGCTGCTGAAAGATTTAAGAGGCTACCGTCTCCTTTTCCTTTAGGAACACTGGCAGCTTGCAAGGTTTCCACCTCCTCGGTGTACAGTGGCAGGGTTTCCAAGGCCAGTGCTTTAAAACTTTATCCCGGCCCAGGGACTTCCGTGTCCAAATCGTAGTGTATCGTGACATGTCTCTTTCTTTTGTCTATTGATAGAAGATGAATCCAGAGGGATATTTTCTGATACTGCCGTGCTGTATTCATTTGCCCCCAAATTTACACTTAAGATGCCGCGCTTATTTTATACCGACCTGAAAGCTAAAAAAAAGAAAAAAGAAAGACCGGCTTCCTAGCTAGACGCCACTTTCTAGGGACACATTCGCCCAGGTTCTCACGTGGACCCTAGCCACCCTATGATTTGCCTACAAGACGGCCCTTGGCGTTATATATACATGAGGCTTGCAATTTAGACTTCGAGATATTTCCCCGAAGACCCGCGTTTACGACGATACCAATCGGGGTAAGAAACGGAGAGCCCTAGCGGCTAAACTTCCCTGGACGCTGTGGTGCCCCTAACATAGGTGAAGCGAACGCGCCAAGCGCGAAACAGATATACCGATACGCCCATGTGATGCTTGCCTCAAGGCCGAGACGATTTGACTAAGCAAGCTGCAGGTAGTAACTCCCGGTCGCCTTGTGGTTATTGCGGCTGAGGGCGGGAGGTGATAATTCAAATTTCCCGTCAGACGGCGCGATGCATTCCATTAGACTTTTAACCTAGCGTGCCGTTGAATCTAATTTGCTATAGTGCTTTGGGAGCCAATTTACGTGCGTTTGAGGCTCAGCTTTACACATTGGTGTACATTCGTGCATCTGTCGTATGACAATGGCAGAACTCGACGAGAGCCCGAACGATACTACTCTGCCGCTGACAGGACGGCTAGAGATGAGATGACTAACGGAAATGAAATCATTTTTGGTTGTCTCAGCAAGGGAGAGTGCTTCAGTTTAAGGGACTGCTGACGTCTTTTTGTATAAATATGACAACAGCCAGAGTCTTCGAGCACTCACTCAAGCTCAGCACGCATCGAACAGTCCCGTCTTCAGCTCAGCACCCGGCTCTCTAACAATCCTTACACCTACCTATCCAAACACTCTACAGTCCCCACCGCTAGAATGCGCGTCGCCGTTTTCACCACCGCCCTTGCCCTTGCGACTGGGTAGGCATCCCATCTCACCCATTATCCTTGAGGACAACGCCACTGACGAATTGTTTAGCCCTTTCGCCGGCCTCAACTGTAAGTGCCAAGACTCTCGTGGTCAGTACAATGAGGCTACCAAAACCTGCTGTGGACGTCACGGCGGTGCCATTGGCTACTTCCCCGGTCCCAACAATCAGGTAGATCCCCTTCAGACTCTTTGATGACGCTGGCAGAGCATGAACTGATATAATACTAGTGTGCCAACCCTGCCAATGGAATTGACAGCGGCGCATTTGATAAATGTTGCCGTGGGCTTGGTGTCGATGGCTCCTACTGCTGGGCTTAGATTAGCCTTGAACCCATGTTTTGGGTCTGCTTTTCTTCTTGGGTTTTGATGGCTTCATAGTGCTCTAGTTTATTCATTCAATCCAGTGATCATATCTCGAGAATGTCGTTCAATTTTACCAGAGGATTCAGGTTCCGGGCTACCTGATGAGCGTTCTCGACGACACGAGGCGCGCGCAAGGGTCCGGCCCATGCAGTAGACGGCCTTCTCGCTGGAAGCGGCGTTGCAGTGCTGACGAAGCACCGGCGCGCTGAAGATGGAAAAAGATCTAAAATCCGAAATGTTTGGAATCGCAACTTAAATGCGTCGAAGAGGCTGGGAAGGGTCGCGAGGATGCGGTTGGTTGATTAGGAGCTGAGATCTGAAGTGGAATGGCTCGAGTTGCGGATCGGAGATCTTGCCTCTTTTGACTTTCCGTCCCAGATGCGTGCTAGCTAGACTTAGGTGAGAGGGAACTTTCAGGCAGTCACAGGGGTTGCTAACCCCGAAGCGGTAAGTGATGCATCATGCGGGGGCTGCAGTCGACCCCATGTCGGTGGTCAGCAGAGCTACCACGCGTGGACAAATCTCTCACCTCAAACCCCCAACTGCGTCCTTCCCCTCCTCTCTACACTGCCGAAGAAGCAAGATCAAACGCAGTACCACCCACGATCGCGCAATGGCTTCATCCCTCTTACCATGGCTCCGGGACGACGGGTACACGGCCTGGCCGTTGGCCGTCGGCGCTATCCTGCTTGTAGCGACCGGCAGCTACCTCCTGCGGGCTGAGTCCGAGATTCCCGTCATCGCGGGCACAATCCCGCGCCTGTCCGTCACCCTCTTGTACATGACCGACATGAGAGGATTTCTCTCCAAAGCAAAGTACTATCTGCGCCTCCCTCTTGGCTCCACGTGCCAACTAACACAACACCAACCGCAGGCAAGCCCTGCGCAAAAAACACATGGTACAGTTCTACGTCGGCCCCATGAAAGCCTACATGATCGACGGCGCCTCCAACATCCAAGCCATGTTCCGCGCCTCGCACAACGTCAGCTCCGACATCTTCTTTCTCATGGTCCAACAGCACATCTGGAACTCCACCCCCGAGGACCTCGCCAAGTTCGCCAACGACAAGTCCGGCCGCCAAAAGACCCCCCTCCGACCCGCGGGGACGGAATCAGACCCAGAAAAACGCTACTGGGCGGGCATGCACGAAACAGTCCACCGCTACCTCGCCCGCGCCGACGAGACCGACACCCTCGCGCGCTCCTACCAGCGCTTCTTCAACCTCAACCTCGAGAAATTCCCCCTCGCCAAGGAGACCCCCGTCCGCATCTACGACTTCCTCCTCCGCGACATGGCCGAGGCGGCGATCACAGCCGTCAACGGCCGCCGAATCCTAGATATGAACCCCGAGTTGATCAAGCTGATTTGGGAGTTCGACAAGGTCGCTGCGAGTTTGGTGTGGGGCCTGCCGAAGTTTCTGAACCCGAAGTCGTGGCGGAAACGGGATCGGCTGCTTGCTGCGACGGGGAGGTATCTGGAGGAGGCGTTGGAGGAGCTGGATAACGTGAGAGAGGCGGATGCGGAGTGGGAGCCGATGTTTGGGTCGAGATATGCAAGGGAGTTTGTGAGATTTCTAAGGGATGGGGGGTTTGCGCTGCAGACTATGGCGGGGGCGCTGACGAACTTGACGCTGTTTGGGTCGAACGCGAATTCGGTGCCGGTGACGGCTTGGTGTGTGATGGAGGTGGTGAAGGATGGGGGGCTGTTGGAGGCTGTTCGGGAAGAGGTCATGACGGCGTATGAGGTTGATGCGGTGACAGGGGAGAAGACTATCAACGCGCAGAAGCTCGTCGCGCTTCCGCTTCTGCAGGGGGTGTACACTGAGGGTATGCGGCTACATGTGTCGATGAATGTCACGAGGCAGGTTACTGGTCCGATGGAGCTTGGGGGGGTTGCATTGGAGAAAGGGGCGATATTGCAAGCGGCGACGGAGATTGTGCATTATGATGAGCAGACTTGGGCGAGAGAGGGGCATGCTGCGTCGGAGTTCTGGCCCGAGAGGCACATCCAATATGTTGAGGAGTCGGGGGCTGATGGCAAGGTCAAGACCGTGCGGAAGTTTGTGCTCGCTGGTGGGCCGGCTGACTTTTTCCCTTATGGTGAGTTCAACTTCCAGCACTGACAGGGTTTGAGAGAAAAGATACTGACATGGCTACAGGTGGCGGGGTGTCGATATGCCCGGGTCGGTTCTTTGCGAAGCAGGAGATGATGTTGACCATCGCGTTGCTGGTCTCCCGGTTCGACATTGAGTTTGTTGGGTGGGTGAACAAGGAGGATGGAACGCCTTCGGACAGGCCTGCTGAGAACGATGCGAGGTGGTCTGGAGGGGCTGCTGTGCCTCCTGATCGGGACATGAAGGTTCTGTTCAAGAGGCTGTGGTAGTTTCTGGGTCCGCAAGTGGATGTTATATCTAGACGAGATAACACTGAATATCTACGCCATCGCGGTGTAAATGCTCTTCGCTGAAACATCGAGGTAATTCTTCAGTCGTTAAGCGAGGCCTCCGCGTGAGAAATAACCGTACATTTTCCCGGTATGGAAACTGTGCATGGCTTCGCATGCAACCTTCCTATTCCAGCATTCGGTGAAGAGTGTTTTACCGAGATTGAGGGGTTGGTCTCGCCGGGGAGATAACGACAATTGAGGCCATCCACGACTAGCTACTGCGATGAGCAAGCCTAACCGCCCCTGCGTTCTCGCGTCGAAGGAAAGGGAAACAAACGTAGTTATAATTAAGGCCGTCTTTCAACGAAATCTAACGGATACGGTCGGCCGCGGCTACTCCTCTTCGCTTTCGTTAAGTCACCGCAATGTTCCTTTTGGGCGTGGGCGGGCGGGCGGTTGGGGCTCGACCCAGACTGTCGGGACCGCTGAGGAAGGGAGTCAAGTGCCCAAAGCACGAAAGTCCGACACAGCCTAAATACAACCACCTTCGCTGCTGCGAGAATCCCCCCGTTCTCCTTTCATTTGAGAGGTTGTCGCTCCCCTTTCGCTTTCCACCATATTGTTATCTCGTTCCCGGTTGCCTCTTTTCTTCGCCATGATGGAATCTGGCTTACAGAGACGGGATTCCGTGAACCCCTTCGAATTTCAATCTTCACAACCCAATCCATTTGCACAAATCCCGAGCCAGGCGACTGTTCCGGCCACCGCTGCAAGTGTCGTACTCCTTGACAAGCGCACCCGCCGTCCAAAGCATTGGAAAAGATGGCGTGCATCAGCGTTGTCGCCACCGCCTTCCCCGCCCTCATTATTCGGAGGACGATTCAAATCAAGAACCTCACGAGTAAATATCACGCAACCACCAGTATACTCACTGTCGACGACACTGTCATGGTCGCAGAGTACCTCTGGAGTCTTCCCCTTTCGCGGACTTGAGAAGTTAGAACCGCAAGCCGCACAGCCACGGCTCCATGATCCCAAGACCGTTACGACCAAAATACTTGCGACTGAGATCTCTATCGTGGAGACAGAGCCGGAGCCGGAGCCGGAGACAGAGTTTCATTGCGCGACAGCTGAAAAAGTGCCAGACCCATCACCAGCTCGGTCAGCACCCGACCCAGCCACAGAGGAAACAACATCCGACCCCTTTCGCGATAAGGCAAAGCCCGATCCATCCTCTGAGCGCAGGCAGAGCGAACGACTCAAAAGAAGGGCTTCCTCGCCCAAAGAGAAGGCGCAGGTTCCTCTCCAACCCCCCAAGGTCAAGCGGCGAGCGAAGAGAGCCACCCCCCTCAACACACCAGACAGAACCGATGAGAACGATGCCAGGAGCGACGAAATCAAGCGTGCCCAAGACATCGACTTCGCTATCGAGAAAAAGCTTAAAAATCCAGCACAACTCGGAAAAAAGGATGCAAAGCAAGGCTACGTGTATGTGGCCCCGGCCGAGCACAAGGGTAACAAAATCATCAAGATCGGCTTCACCACTGAGACGGATGCGCAGGACCGAATCCGTGTAATCGAATCCCAATGTGGGGGCGAGATACGGTTCCTGCAACGAAGATACGATTATCTGAACGTGCCGTACTACTACAAGCAGGTGGAGCGGCTGGCGCAAAAGGAGCTGGATAACTTCCAGTATAACTTTCTCTGCTACTGCGGGACGAAGAAACATACGGAATACTTCGCACTGGACGAGAAGACTGGCCGTGAGGTCGTGCAAAGGTGGGCGAGGTTTTGCCAGCTGGGGCCGTATACGGACGCCAGGGAGTGCAAGCTCAAAGAGGAATGGGTGTTCCATCTGGACGGCTTTCGCGAGAGGAATCACGGCAGGGATGAGAAGGACCAAGAGGGGGCCGAAAACCATTTCCGACGCCACGAGCGGTGGGAGACGTTCCTGAAGTCTAGGAAGTGGGACTGGTTGGTTAAAAAAGCGTATGCGCTCCGCTGGCAGTTGTGGAGCGTTGTAGTAACCGTCGGGTCGGTTATGCATCTGCCGTGGTTAGGATGGCTTCTCTCTGTTTTCACTACAGTCTTTATATGCTGCAGTCCCTCGACGCGGGAGTGGGTATCCGACCTATGGAGCTTTCTTCAAGGTTGTGTGGCGGGATACTGGGACAAGATAAAGCGTCGGGACACTTCTGAATCCCCGATATGGGCAGATGCTGAGGATAAGCGAGTGGTAGAGGCGATTAGTGGTAGAAACGTAGGACTTCCTTGTACGTATGCGGCAAGTGAACACTCAGAAAGCAGCGAGAGTGAGAGGGGGTTGATGGGATGAAGAGGAGGAGAAACGGTGAAAGGGAATATGAACAAGTAATTTGTGGCATGTGCGGCTTGGGCATGGTAGGTATCTATTGTACCGTAATAGTAAAAAGATATATTCATCTAACCTAGCTACGTTTGTAATGTGGTCCTCACTGGAAGTGTACTTTATCACCACACCGCTATATTAACAGTTGTGGGTAGATTGACCTTATACTAACCGTCTAAAACTTGAATTTCGCCTCGTCAGCCCACACTATCTACAACAGCCTCCGTTCCATGAGCCAAGACGTAGTCAAAATTGCCTAGCTGATTGAAACATGGGCTTGAAGTTTGATTTGCACGCTTCTCACTTCCACCATTGTGGGAATAAAGGTACTAAGGGGCAAGGATGTTCTCCCGCACCCTTTCTGCTCGCTAGATGTCAGAGATTCAGTTGTGGAAAAATTCGGCAACGGGACGCTGGGATCCGACAACGGCGGAGCAGCCCCGCCCGCATCCCGCGCCTTCATCCCGACATGCAGGCACCCCCTCCTCACCCAGGTACAGGCAGCTAGTTTAGCCAATCCCAGATTTCCTCACACCGGATATTGGAGCGGAGTGGCTTGACGTAATCTACAATTGAACTCGTTTTCCTTATAAATCCAGACAAGCCCCTGAATTCCAGGTTGATTGGTGATGAATTGCTCGAGGGCATACCACCACGCTGCGCAGCAAACGATCGAAGCATTCACAGCAACAAACATTCACACGATGGTCTTCATTGCACTCGGTTTCCTGGGGCTCGCCTCCCTGGGGGCAGCTATCATCAGCTCAGACGGCACCGGTCGTGTCCCGGCCATGGGGTGGAACTCATGGAACGAATACGGATGCAACATCCACGAGGACGTCTTCGCCACCGTCGCTAAACGGTTGGTGACGCTGGGACTCAAGGACCTCGGCTACCAATACGTCAACATCGATGACTGTTGGAGCGACAAGCAACGGCGCCGCGATGCAAATACTAAGGAGCTGATTCCCGACGCCCAGAAATTCCCCAACGGAATCAATGGGACCGCAGAGTTGGTTCATTCGCTGGGCCTCAAGCTGGGCATTTACAGCGATGCGGGTTTGTTCGACGCTAAGTGCCCCCCTTTCTTCGTTCATCGGCGGCTGACCGCGTTTTGTTATTACGAAACAGGCACTGATACCTGCGGAGGCTACGCCGGCTCTCTGGGATACGAAGAAATTGACGCCGAGACTTTCAGCAAATGGGGCATTGACTGTAAGTCACATCACCATTTCCTACCCACTGCCAAGTCTCACAACCCCAATCACAAGATCTCAAGTACGACAACTGCAACGTCCCCTCCCAATGGTCCGACCAATACGAGTACTCCCCCGAAGGCCTCGGCAACAGCGCTCCCGCCAACTACAACTGGGGCACCTCCAACACCGCCAAACGCTACTTCACCATGGGCAACGCCCTCCAACGCCAGAACCGCACCATCCAATACTCGCTCTGCGCCTGGGGCCACGCCCACGTCGAACAATGGGGAAACAACACCGGCCACTCGTGGCGCATGTGGGGCGATATCATGCCGGCGTGGAAGGGCAAGGAACAATGGAGCTGGGGGCTCATGCCCATCGTCAACCAGGCTTCGCTGTTCTGGAACTCCACCGACTTTGGAGGCCATAACGACTGGGACATGCTTGAGGTCGGCAACGGGAACTTGACGCTGGAAGAGAATCGAAGCCATTTTGCGTTGTGGTGCGCGTTTAAGAGCCCTCTGATCATTGGCACCCCGCTGGACAAAATTGAGAAGCCGATTCTGGAGATCCTTTCCAACAAAGAGCTGATCGACTTCAACCAGGACCCTGTGTACGGCGCCTCAGCAATGCCCTACAAGTTGGGTGGCGACAAGACTACCGTTGCCGCACCCGATATTGCTCACCCGGCTGCATTCTGGGTGGGAACGTCAACCAAGGGAATTCATGTCTATCTGCTCAATACACAAGACAAGGCTGTGAAGATGCGCGCGGTCTTTGCTGAGATTGCGCCGTTGAAGGCCGCGGGGGATGGAGAGCTCCTCGTTCATGATATGTGGAGTGGGAAGGATCTTGGGATCTTCAGGGGGTATTTTGAGCTGGAGGTCAAGACGCATGATACCGCCGCGTTGAGGATCACGACGGTCGGTGGTGAGTGTTATCCCCTTTGTACGGTCTGAAGTGAGAAAGAGGGGAATTACTGACTGCGAACTCAAGGAAAACATCCCAATGCCAACTGGTCCCCGAGTATTCTGATTTAACCATGGATCCCTGAGACTCAAAAGAGCCGCAACCGTGATCCTAAGGCCATGACAGGAAGGTGCAGGTGGTTTTTGTCCAATCGTGGTACGCAACACAAATCCGCAAGGGAGAAAGAATGCTGCCGCCGCACGCCGGCTCTGGGCGGGTCGCTGCAACCGGAGACAGCGGTTCAGTTGACCTTTCCTTAATTCCATTGGCCAAAAATAAATTTTTGATGTTGGAACGAAGACTGTTAACGTCATTCTCTTTTCCTTGCTCAGATGTGGCGTCGGAGTGGCCTGATGAGCTTGGGGTATGACGGTCAGGTGATTGGGGGTTTTCCAATTGCGGTCAGTGGGGTACCCTCGCCCGAGGTCGCCGAACACTGCAAAGCACACTGCTGACTAACAGATCAAAAGGTGCCCTCCCGGGGACTAATGCACTTCCTCCCCCCGGTGCTGGCCAAGCACGGAGGGCCAAACGATTCTCGCTGGCTTGGCGTCTCCGGAAGTCGATTGGCCCGTAATCGCCTGGCTGAACCCCGAGCCGACTCGAGCCGCACTTAGTCAATACCGTCTTACCGATCAGGTTACTGTCTGGGAGTTTGACCACGCCATGGTGGTTTCTTCGCCCCCGCATGCAAAGAGCGTAAAAACAAGCTCAAATTGAAGTACTGTGTTTTGTTGAGCCCACACAAATTCCTATCTCACCACACCCAATGTCTCTTGAAGGAGCTTCCTGCTAAGCTTACTGTATTATTCTCTATTTTGACTCTTCCCCCCCCAAGAATTCAGACCATGTCACCACCAGACTCCGATGCGACTCGGGAAGGCAGCCAACAGCTGCCTTTGCATCAAGATTTCAACGAAAATATTTGCAATGCCATCGGCTGCTACACCGAGGCAGAACCGACAGCGGGCGAGTGGCTGCGTTCCCTGATCCCGACCAAAAACGGGATGCTCGAATATATCCGAAACATTTTTGTCTTCACGCAATGGCTTCCGCATTACAGCTCTGGCTGGATAGTGGGTGACTGTGTCGCTGGCTTGACGGTCGGCTTTGTTGTCATCCCGCAGGCCATGGCATATGCGCTGCTGGCCACCCTGTCTCCTGAGTATGGTCTGTATACCAGCTTCATGGGGGCAGCTCTATACTGGCTGTTTGGAACGTCCAAAGATATCGTAATCGGTGTACGTTTTCTGATATCCCTTAACCCTTCATCGTAACCATGTTTCGAAGAACCCTAACGGTGACACAGACTACTGCAGTTGGATCGCTCCTGGTCGGATCTGTGATCACCTCGATCCAGGAACAGCGACCTGGTGTCTACACAAGCGAAGAAATTGCCAAAACAACATCTGCCATCGCGGGCATGATCCTCCTTTTTATTGCCTTCCTCCGTCTTGGCTGGATCATCGAGTTCGTACCCTACATCCCCATCTCTGCCTTCGTCACGGCAGCAAGTGTCATTATTATTGCGACCCAGTTTCCGGTACTAATGGGGATCACCGGGGTAAACACGAGGCAGGCGCCGTATCTTGTCATGATAGACGCCTTGAAGGGGCTACCGAGCACGCAGATGGACGCCGCTATTGGCCTGACTTCGATGGTGTTACTTTATGCCATTCGTTTTTTCTGCGCCCGGATGGAGACGCGCTACCCGACCAGCAAGAAGAAGTGGGCCATCATTTCGTCGATGCGGCTAACTTTTGTTATGTTGTTATACACTTTGATCAGCTGGCTTGTCAACAGAAACCGATCGGGGGGGGCGCGCCCCTTTCGAATTGTTGGGCCTATTTCTAGGGGTGAGTGCTCCCAGTTTTTTGGGGGACTGAACTAGGAGGCTAGAAGACTCATCGGTCAATTTCCCAGGCTTTAACCATGTGGGGCCACCAAGAATGGACGGAGACCTCATCCTATTAGTCTTGCCCGAACTCCCAGCCATACTCATCATTCTAGTCATCGAGCACATCGCTATCGCCAAGTCGTTCGGCCGCATCTTTGGATACACGGTCCTTCCATCCCAGGAGATGCTAGCCCAAGGCGCATCCAACCTGCTCGGTCCCTTTGTCGGCGGCTACGTGTGTACTGGATCTTTTGGTGCCTCTGCCGTTCTTTCGAAGGCTGGGGTCCGAACACCGCTAGCCGGCCTCTTCAGCGCTGTCATCCTTGTGCTGGCTCTGTACGCACTCACGGCCGTCTTCTACTACATCCCCATGGCTGCGCTGGCGGGTCTCATCATTCACGCTGTTGCGGACCTGCCGACACCGCCCAAGACGCTGTACAAATACTGGCAGATGTCCCCGTTTGAACTCATCATTTGGGTTGTCGGCATCATTATCGCCATCTTTGTCGGTCTCGAGATCAGCGTCTACGTCACCATTGCTCTCTCTTTGGTATGGTTGCTCGTCCGCCAAGCTCGCGCCAGTGGTCGCCTTCTCGGTCAGGTGCACATCTATCGTGTTGTCGACGGGCACGCTAGCAGTAACCCTGAAGCCGACACCATGGGGAGCTCCCGTAACATCTACCTCCCCTTCGATCGCCGAGACGCAATGAATCCCTCCGTGATAGTCGAGCCCCCTTATCCGGGCGTGTTCATTTTCCGCTTCACCGAAGGCCTCAGCTACATCAACCAGGCCCAGCATATGGCGCGTCTCATCGCCCAGGTCCGAGCCAGCACCCGGCCCGGGAGCGTTGCTCCTCCCAACAGTAACACTTCATCACACTCGGGCGCACATGACTCGCCACGAGCTGAGCCTTCCAACAAAAAACACGCCAAGGGCTCGGACCGCCTCTGGTCCGAGCCCGTCTCCTCTCCCTTGGCCCTCCACGACCAATCTCACCTCCCACTGCTGCGAGCCATGGTGCTCGACTGCTCGGCCGTCGACCAGATTGACATCACGGCCATCCAGGGGCTGGTGGACGCACGCAACACACTCGACAAGCACGCGTGCGCGTACGGGTCAGGATGCGTCGAATGGCACTTTGCCGGGCTGTCGAATCGGTGGGCGAGGAAGGCGCTGGCCTTTGCAGGCTTCGGAACAAGAAAGACGACGAGTATGGACATGCCCCCTGGAGCGGAGCCCATAATGCACCATCTCAGGAGGCACGAGACGGAGGAGGAAAATGAGATGGCTAGATTGGCTGGTTGGAGCCCCGTTTATTATGTTGTTGGTGAGGCTGGCGGGGAAAAGGCAGGGATGGCGGTCGTGGAGGGGATGGACAGGCCGTTGTTTCACGTCGACCTGACTGAGGCCGTGGACGCGGCTGTGAGGGATGCCAAAGTCATGGAAGCGAGGGGGACGATTCATGCGGGAGCGTGTGGCGAGGTGAGATGTGCAGGTGAGGATGCGGGGGAGGCGATGTCGGGTGCGGTTCGGCCATCGGAAGCTGTTTGAAGGTTTCAGGCTGCATTCTTATGAATATGTTTTCTCGCTACTTGTAAATAAGTCTCTGGTCTCATTCTGCATCTAACATTATTTTCTCAAGCCAAACACAAGATTCCAAACTTTAAGTTCTGGCTTTACATTCCCAACAACAACATATTCTTTGACAACCTATAAGCGTAACTAAAGTCAAGAGAATCAAGCTTCATTTTTCCAGCCTTTTACTTTCCGGGTCCGCCAAATTCCGAAACTAGAGCAGAGCCCCAAAAACGCCCGTAACCAAGCTAGCAATGAGGGCAACGAAGTCAAGATGAAGCGGCGAGCCCGACGCGGGGATTGGTGAAGCTGTCGGGGAAGTGGACGGCGAAGAGGTCTTGGTCGGCTGAATCTCAGCTGTGGTCGAAGAACTTGTCAGAATAGCTACTGTGCCTTTTGGTTTAAAAAAAATCGATTTATTAGTTCTTAGCAGAGGAAACAAGACTGGGGATTTCTGGTGCTTCCGCTAGCAGCAGTCTAGTCGGAGAAGCTGATAATGAGATGGTTGCCATACCTGTGGTGGTGATAAATTGGCCTAATAAAGCAGCTCGAGTCAATTAACCGGCAATGGATACAACTACTTTGGGAGAGTAAACTAACCAGCGCTGAATGTCCAATCGGCCATTTTGGGAACAGAACCAGTGCATGTAGTGCCACACCCGCAGCAGGCAAGTTCGCCACCAGCAGCTGTTGTTAGCCTGGCCGACTGGGTGCAGCAGCCGACGTCATCCTCGTTGTGATAGTGGACATCCAGGAGAGCCGATTGCGGGCATTCCTCACCAGTGCCCAGATGAATTGAAAGAAGAGGAGCAAAAGTTGACGTCGCTGTTACGGCCGTGCCGGTATTGGTGCACACGGCATTGGTAGAGGTGCGTGAGCGGATGCGAGAGGTGTCCTGGGCTGCGGCGAGCGACAGAGAGGAGGCAAGAGAGACGAGCAGATTGTAAAAACGCATCATGACTTCTACGTGAAGACGAGTATGAGTAATGTCCTGTTGTAATAAAAATTCAAGGCACCTCTAGGTGTATCGGGGAGATGCAGAATGATTGCGAATGCCAAAGACAAACCTTCTTATTTCTTCGCTCGTTTCTTTTAATAACTTTTAGTAATCATTAAGATTTATGCTGCATGAAGCTTCAAAATATCTCCTGACTTCAACGGCTGGTCATCATACGACTATCAGCAACTGAGGGTCGCATTTATCGGCGCATTGAGGGTCGCATTTATCGTCATCGAGGGTCGTACATGGGTGTGATTGGAAACCCCAACTGCCAATGGCCGGCCCTTCTGGTGGAGGGCACGAGCCACATACAGACCATAGCGTTCGATCGATTTAGTTTTCCGCAACGCAGCAGATAGTTTGCGTTTCTCCAGAGCAAACATCACCAGAAAATATAAGCAATTGCTTTCAATTCTGACTCTCAACGCCGTCTCTGATTTCCAAATGCTCATTTTCGAAGGACGGCACTTCAGAAGTGGAGAATATGCATCACAAGAACGCCCTGGCTATCAGGACACCGGCAGCCAACGCCGAGCCAATTGTAACAAAGCTGCTTACCGAGAGCAGCGACATGCCGGTAATCCCATGGCCCGAAGTGCATCCACCAGCAACCCTTGCCCCAGTAACCATGAGAAACCCACCCAGCACCGCTTGCCACACGGGTATCTTGGGGACTCCCGACAGATCCACCAGCGTTGGCTTCAGCACGGCTAAAGCCCGGGAGCCGGCCACGATGCCCGTTGCAAAAAGAATCGATGATACTTTTAAGGTCGGTCGCTTTGTGCCGGCCGAGTCGGACTCGGACTCAGAATCGGGCGAATAAAACGGCCACCACAAGAATTCGCCGGCGTCCTCATAGGCAGTCGACACGCCCACGGCGCTCCCCCTCAGCAGCAACGAAGTGAGCTGCGCGAGGCCAATAAGCAACCCACCAGCAGCAGGAAGGGTTGCGCGAGCGATGGTTTTGGACAACGATTCGGACCCATCGGGCGATGAAGACGGGCGGGAGCTGATGGATATCCAGGTCAGAGCGGCCACTGCAGCCCCAAGCAGACCTTCAAAGGCGGCCGCAGCGGCATATCTGCTGATTCCGAGGGCTTCATGGACCGTCTTAGACGGTCCTTTCTTGCTTTCTTCGCATGGCGTCGCCGGAGGCGCTTCTTTCCGATTTTTTTCGGAGCGCGCATGCAGCCACGGACGGAGGTAACCCGTCCAAAAAATCCCGGCGAGCATGGCGCCACCTAGCGTGGGCAGGCCGTTGCTCAAAATACCGGTCCCGACTTGTGCGAGGACAGTGCCGGGACAGCTGCCACTAAGGGCCATGCCGGCACCAAGAAGGGCGCCGCCGATGATGTTGCCGTCGTAGTGGGCGAAGAGGCCTAGGCCAGAGTAGCACCGTGGCGCGAGCTTGACGAGGTTGGCGGCGTGGAAGGCCGAGATGAGAAGGGTGCTGCTCGCTGTGGCTGTCAAAAAGGTCTCCATCATGGACCAGTCGGCCAGCTTCAGCTGCCCCAGAATGACGGAGGGGTGGTAGACGCCTGATGCCGTGAGAGCGGCGCCAAATGCAATTCCCGATAATAGTGAAGTTGCCATTATGCCGAAATGATGAAATGAGGAATGAGGACGATTCTCAGTTAAGCTTCAGTATTTCTTTGTCGGTGCTCTTCGGAGATTGAGGCTTGTTATCAAAGTTGGCAACGGAATGAAAAAACCCCCCCCAAAAAAAACCGCAGACTAGAAGTGGGAGGTAAAATATTAGACTTCCAAGAATAAGTCTGCTGTTTAGCGCCTGTAATGTGGGCACACGAGGCAGTCGGTGGTGATATCATCAGGGGCTTGCCCGGCAAGCCCGGCTCGGGTTGCCGCTTAGGAGGCAGTCGGTGATACTATCAGGGGCTTGCCCGGCAAGCCCGGCTCGGGTTGTCGCTGAGCCCGGCTATCGGGGGTTCGCCACCCAGCTTAGCAGCAGTGACTGCCTCCGGGCTCTTGCCTCAGAAGTTCGAACAAAACCAAAGTATAGATTCGGCGACCACTTCGAAACTGCGAAGAATGTAGTCACCGGTGGTAGCATAACACCACCAATCGGGCCCCGAGGACGCATGATCTGACGTACCAAGACGGCGAATTCCGCGAACTCGAGTGGCCTGATCAACCTGACACATTGGGAATCCACAAAGTGAAATAACAAAGCGCCACGACCTTGCCCCGTTCAAATAAAAGTTTTGCAATGTAGCTACTCCCAAGTTACCCATCGTGATCACAGCTACTTTCATATCCCTACTTCACTGCACAGTTAACGGCTGCTTCGTCGAAACGTTCTTCATCATGGCGGACACTGTGCTCCAACCAATCATTGACGCCATCTTTGAACCCGATACCTGCACCTGGCAGTACATCGTCTCTGACCCAGCGACCAAAGAGGCGGTCATCATCGACTCGGTTCTCAATTACAATCCTGCCACCAACACCATATCCAACACCAACGCCGAGAGCCTACTCGCCTTGATCTCAGACCGCGGCTACAAAATTGTTGCCATCCTCGAAACCCACGCCCACGCAGACCACCTCACGGCCGCACGGTACCTGCAACAAACCCTCCTCCGCCGTGGCAACCCCTTCGCTCCAATCTGCATTGGGGAGCTCATCACTTCGGTGCAACGCACATTCGCGGCCAAGTATCGCGTCGATCCCCATGAATACGATGGCGTCTTCGACCGCCTCCTCTCTGAGGCCTCCACAATTTCTATTGGCAAGATCACTTGCCGCGTTTTGCACCTCCCAGGCCACACCCCGGACCATTTAGGCTACCAGGTTGGATCCAATGTCTTCGTAGGCGACTCGCTCTTCCAGCCCGACGTCGGTTCGGCGCGGTGCGATTTCCCAGGCGGTGATGCACGCGCCTTGTTCCATTCCATCACTGATAAACTATACTCCCTTCCTGATGACTACCACATCTACGTTGGCCATGATTATCCCCCCGGTGGTCCCGACGGGCGCACCGAGCCGCGGGCCTTTGCCACCGTGGCCGAGCAGCGCCGGGCCAATAAGCACGTCCGGGACGGTGTTGAGGAAGACCAGTTCATTGCCTGGCGCAAGGAGCGGGACTCGTCCCTTGCTGAGCCGAGGCTAATTCACCAGTCGCTCCAGTTCAACATCCGTGGGGGACGGCTACCTGAGGCCAGTGAGCATGGCCACAGGTTCTTTCAGGTGCCCTTGAAGATATCCGATGATGTTTGGAACTGGGGGTTTGCTCCGCAGGGTTAGTGGGAACAAGGGGCGGGATGATGAGTCCATGGTCCAGCTTCGCTCGATTGGTTGGTGGGTAGGACAGGCTATGTGTTATTACGAATTAATAGTTCCTAGTTATCAAAACCAGAGAACCTGCAACACAATCATATCTCACCCTAACTGGATACGCGTAATACCAAAACTGGGGGGTCTCCTATTTCCCCCCGCCTGCAGATACTGCGACATGAAAAGACATCGACCTTTTTCTGTATGCCACCCCGCCATCACATTCTAGCAGTGTAACCACAACAGCCAAATCACTACCCGTCGTGGACTAACGTTAAATACCGGACTCTTTGACTCCCAGAGCCTCCTCATCTTTCCCTCGCCCTCTAGACCGCGAACCAATGGCCCATTTCAAGTGACGCGAGCTATGGACACCTGCCGCAAGCGTGATGGGGCGTCGTGATTGGTACTATGATAGGGCAGTTCATCTGCAGGCTGCTAAATGTGGGCGTTAATATTTTAGCTCTGATTACGCTGGGCCGCCCCGGGCTCGCTTACGAAGGCAATGCATGCTACTCGATGGCCAAGCATCATCGGCTTGGGGACGAATGAACCGCAGTGAAATTGATGGTGTGCAAGACTGTCATGAAAGATAATACATACATACAGTCAACCGACGTTGAAAAGAAAAGAGGACCCGAACGATTCGGTGACATGGGCAGCCTCCATAGTGCAGGACACTGAGGAGGAGGCCCGAGTTTGGGCCTGCGCCGCTGCTAGAGCCTCACCGAAGATGCGGTGGTGCGGACGGACGCAGCTGCGGGTGGTCTGACCGAGTCTAGGCCCGGCGCCTCCTATCTGCAGGTTTTCGGGTCTCCGATTGTCCGCGGATGTGTCTCACCCACCACGGGAGCCTTCTCGATACCGGCGCAGGCTCTGTCTCCACCAGGGGAAAGCTGCCCCTCCTGACCACGGTGCATTTGGCGAGTTCAGCCTGCACGTTCGCTTCATGTCAGTTTCTGTTGTTGCCCCGTAACAGTGGATCACTTTTGGCCCCTTTCATTTAGTCTACATGCCATTTTAATTTCGTTCGTAGTCCTGAGCTGGGGTGAGCCGGAGTGAGCTGCAGCCGATTAGTCTTGGGCTACCGGCCTCATGGCCAACTGGCTTCTCAAATGACAACTGATGATTAGCCCGGGCTAGAAATAAGCGCTTTGCAGTCTCTCAAAGCTGGCCGCCCCGACAAGCGAAGACAGCGTCAAACGGGCCGCGAGTCCGCATCGAACTACTGCCGGGTAGAACCAGCCCAGATTATCGCCTCAGCCGCGCGGCGCTTGAAGACGACTGCCGATGTTGGTTTCAGCTTTGCAGCCCCCATTACCATGAGGGGCACTATTGTCTGGGGCCGGCTAAGGTTGACAGCAGGTCGGCCGATGGAACTGGAAACGGTCCAAACAGGCCACATGGGTAGGTACCCAACGACCTATTCAAAATTTATCCAGTCATCTAGGGCAAGCATGGCTGGTGAGCAGCATCGGTTGACAAGGCTTTAAGGAAACCTGGGCTATCAACACAGGCATATTAAGGATTAAGGTCGCCCATTTCCAATTCAACGTTCTATCGTTGCGAAGCAGCGCGACTCAGCATTTGGTTCCAATTTTTTGTTTTACGCCATCCCAAAAGTGTTTTGCATTTATTACCTACGGCGCTCTGCAACACTCAAAGCCCGTAACCAACAGCCGACTTTTACACCAAAACACCGGAACACCGGCCCCACCCGGACCTTCTCTTTCCACAATGGGCTCCGCCTCCGCCTCCGATCGCGGTTTCTATGAGCACGCATTCGGCAAAGGGCTCCCCAAGCATCGGAGGCACAATCTTCGGGCCTGCGACTTGTCTCCTGTCATGCTGGTGAACGACCCGCGGGTCTGCGAGGATGAGGGACTCTTCCCCGATGATCGTGGCAGCGCCTTGACTGAATATTCAGGATTTGGACTCAGCGGCAGTCTCCTTGTTGAAAAATGCTCCAAGGAAGAGGCCGAAATATTTGACCATGCAGGCTCAGATATTGCCATGCAAGTTATCGCTCGAATCGTTCAGATTGATATAGCCACATCGACATTCCACCAAGAATCCGTTGTTTTCGAAATACAGGACGGTGTTCACTCTTTTGCTGCGCACCACGTAGCCCCTGAGGATCGACTACCTGTGTCGCTTCGAATCATAGACCTAGTGTCCCGCCTTCATGCAAAGGGCATCATCCACGGCAACGTCACCACAGACGCGTTCCGCCACAACACCAACGGCCAACTTGTCTTCAGTAGCTTCGCTAATGCAAGACGAGCAACCAAGAAAAAGATCCAGACACATCACCGATGTTGGCATGGCAGTGGACTTTTCATCTCCCCACGAGCGAGGTGGTATCTACACTCGCCCGACTGGGACGCGGGGAGGTGTTTTGTTCCAACCGAATCGGACGACGTCTTTGCCATGTCCGTCACCATCTACTGCATTTGGGCCGGCTGGCCGCGCCCTGACGGTGACCACTTCGGTGGGAAATATCGGGCCCCTGATCTTAGTGTCATCGAGGACGCCGATGTGCGTGAGATTGTCGTCAAGGCACTACAACAAGGCGGTATCCATACGGAGCCGCTCAAGCCATGCACCCATTGGACTCGAGGCCACAATCCTCGGCAGATGGAATTTCCTCTGCCGCCTGGGATGCTTGACTGTGGCTGCTGGTCGGACAGCATCCCCGGTGATCCCACACAAAGCGACGAAGAAGACTGGAACCGGAGGCTTGAGGATGCAAAATGGAGCAACGTTAAACTCCCACCCGTCTCCCGACCGGTAAGGAACTCCCTAGTGCCCACCACCTCTGGTTCCCTCCAAGCTGAGAGAATACCACTTCACAAAACAGACGAGCAAGGTGCACAAAAGGCGCCGGACGAAGCGGTAGGCCGTTTTTCTTGATTGCTCTAAAAACAGCGTCAGTAAGTTTTTTTTCACTTGCTATGGGGTGTAAAGAGAAAAAGATCGATTTAAGGGGCTGACTTGAAGTAGGGTTACACGAATGTCCCTGGTTCGGAGGTTGATATTCCAGCCCATTGTCATACTGGTTGGTAGCGGTTAGCACAGAGAAGCCAGAGGTCGGCTGATTTGAAGCGGGAATACGATTCGGGCATGCTTAAAGATTGGCTATTGTGTTCGTTTATGTCACGTCACTAATGTAGGGGGGCCTTTCTGGAGAATCATCGGGTACTGTTATTCCACACCGTCAGGTAGCCGGAGAGAATGGCGAGATTCGAGTGAGGGGGAAGTATTTTACGTTATTTAGATACCTAACAAAGAGAACAACTCATGTCCTTTCCTACTATATGTGTTACCTCGCAAGTTAGCGGCTCGGTTGGTGCTTTTCGTACTATCATCTTCATTTGAGAACTATATAGGTTTTACGGCTGGCCCGAATCATCACTCCGCTTCCTCATTCCTCCACCGAGGGCAACGGCGTTGGCGAAGTCAAAACCTGCACCATCGTCGTCGTTCTCCAGTACGACACAGTCGCCACATTCCGATGCGTAGTCCCCACCGCCTCATTTCCCCCCGTCTGTGTGACCTCCATGTCCGTATACCCCGTGCGGATGATAGTAGCCGGATACACAGGACCAACACCCTCGATAAAAGTCACGCGGGCCGTGGTAAACCACTCATACCGCCCTCTCCCCAGCAATAGGTTGACATAGGTGCTAGTGTGAGAATCCGTCCATGTGTGCACCGAGGTGAGTGTCGTCGTGGCGCCCAGCACTAGGGGCGGGATCGTGCTGTCCACGCCGAGGGGGACGTTGCCCGATAGTGTCCAGTAGAGTTCGGCCGTCTTGTCCCAGGAGCTTGGAGAGGCCGAGAAGTGCGAGATGGCCGTGCCGGTTATCGGCGCGCCTTGCGATGGGTAGCGTGGATCCTCGGCGGGCATTAGCAGGGTGACGACAACGGTGGTGACGATTTGTGGCGATGAATCGCGGTCATCAACGGTGGTTGTGTAAATGGCCGTATGCAGTGACTGGGCTGTTGCCTGCAGATTCCTGCGCACAGCGACGAACTCGGCGCTTACGGGTGCGGCGATGTGCGCTCCCGCCACAGCTGCAGCGTTGATTGCGAGGACGATTGGACGCATCTTCATGCCCCAGGAAAATTCTTCTCAATTCGACGTTTTCCTCCGATGACTCGGATGGTTTGGCGGTTCGAAGAGATCCATCTTGACAAGTGGGGGAGGTCACCAAACCGTCATGTGCGTCCCTTTGCTGTGCCCCTTCGGGTAAAGTGGTTCCAACTAGCGGAAATCCCTTCCGACAACCTTTTGGGGGCTTCTTTGGGGTTGGTTCCGGCTGAAAGAGATTGAATCCTTCCGATACCGGTATTGCCTGCAGCGACACTTAGACTTGAACGAGATCCGAACCCCTTGCCCCCATTGTGTTTTGTCGCCTCGGTCGTACATTTTCAAAGGCAACTTGATCTTTAAATGCTTTTTGCGTCAAGTTACCGCTGACTTTAGCCTGCCGTGCATTCCGTTAATTAGACCTGGGGTTCACTGTAGATACATTGGTGTGATCCCTCGTGTTCATGCTCATGAGAAACACCCTGTTCTTATACACCCGGCCCCCAAAAGCTTTTGCCATCCACAAACGGGTCCAAAGCTTGCGCTCTTATTCTGGATAGTCCCGGGAAATTTGGGGCGGGAAATGAACTCTTACGGTCGAATAAGGTCGGGGCGGCCCATCTTCAGGGGCGGCACCGAAAGATGGCGCTCATGAAGTGCCGGCGTCTGAGGGGTGACGGCGGTGTGTTGGCAAGGGGTAAGAATGAGAACCGCTCTTTTGGGCTTCACCTCCCTTTTTTGGGCGAGTCTTGTATGGCGTCCTTTGAGCTGTTGACTGTGAGGTTCGGGTCGCATTTATCAACTCGTCTTCGTCGTACTGATTAATCCTTGAGCGTTGGTTTGTCCAGTGGTAGGACGGCTCTTGTTCTGCTACATCCCTGCGTGGCCCTGGGTTTGCTTTCTTTTTTCGTCTCCTATCTCTTTCCTTTTTAGTTTCTAAGTCCCTGCTTGTAACGGCATGCACCGAACTTATATCCGAATCTTCATCCATGCTGTCTAACTCGCGACGAGAGCCTACGGTAACTCGCGTCGAGCTTCCCCTTGATACTACCTCGCTATCCTCAACGCATGAGCCCACAGTAGCCGTCGTTGAGCGCGAGTCAGCACTGGCAACGATTGATTGAAATCTCGCCTTCAGCCGTGATGTCGCAAAGTCTTTGTATTCATCGTTGTCACCCAGTTGTGCTTCTTTCGGATAGATTTGTTCGGCTTCATTCAACGGCGGGGTCCGTTTCCCGAACCTCGATGGCGTCCTCGGCTGTCCTCACGTACGCCTGCATCGCTTTGATGTCACTGTCTAATTTGCGTCTCTCCAGCTCAGAGAGGCCCTCGCGTTCTTGTGCCTCGACGTGCCGAAGATTTCGTTTCATATCAACGAGTCTCGTCTTTTCGGACTGGGGGCTCGTGAAGGACTCGAGAAGCGGAGTCGCATATGTTATGGGCTTTCGATTAGACAACAGGAGTGGATATGTTCGCCAATCCTTTTCATTGGTGACGGGGATGTTGTGTGACTCGTTCCTTTCTGACGCGGTCGACTCGGCGTAGTCTGTTTCTGAGGTATTTGGACCCTTCGTCGCTCGCTTCGTCGCTGGGTGTCTCGCTGTCGCCTCCTTCACCATCGCCCCCCCTTACGTCTTCGATATAGGGACTCTGGTATGCTGATTGCGGCACCCCTTTGATAGTCTGACCGTGAACTCGGTTCGAGACGGGTTCGCTGGCCTCGCTCCATGCCGCCGACGCCTCTGAGACCATGGTGGCGACCGATGGTAAAGACTTAGCGCTATCGCTTTTCTCCCGCGCAGAGGGCGACGACGACGGCAACCCACCGAGAACTGCGTCATTTGCGGCCCGTGGAATGTCTTGTGCTATCCATGAGTGCTTCAACGCCGTGCTTTCGAACTGCTTCAACTCTAGCCGAGTGGGCCCAGAATTGGTCCCATGTATAAAGATAGCCAAAATTGGTCCTCATTTTGAAAATGAACAGCCTCGCCTTTACCTCTTATATTTTTTCGTATTTCCTACCTGATCCCTGTAGACTTAGCCTCTGCCCTCTATGGGCGTGTCGAGTATGATGCAGGGCGCAGCAAGGGAGGGGTCCGGGTAGTTCATGTTGGGGATGGTGTTGTTGTCGGGGAGGTCGAGGTGGACGACGGGCTGCGGGTCGATGAGGCGGCAGTCGGCGCGGTCGCGGATGATGCGGAGGATGGTGCAGCGCGTATGCTGGGTGATGCCGTTGTAGGCGGCGAGGGTGGTGAAGGCGTCTTGGACGCATTCGGGCATCTGGCCGCGGTAGAGGTTGCGGTGCATCATGGGGCAGTGGCCATCGGCAATCCACGTTTGCATCCAGCGCTTGAGATTGGCGATGAATAGGGGGAGGTCGTCCTCGCTGATGCGGCTGTCCGGCGGCTCATCGGGCGGGTCGAGCTTGTAAGAGCGGCGCCAGGAGTCGGGGGCGAGGAAGGAGAGGCCGAGTTGATTGAGCTCGGAGGTGTTGTTAGGGCAGTTGTGGGTGGGTGGGATGTTAACGCTGGAGCTACCGCTTGGTGCTGCAAAGATGCCAGGCTGGTTACCTGTATTGTCCTCTTCCGACTCATCATCCTCTTGGGCCGCGCTCTCAATGTACCCGCTGCTGGTCCCCTCCGACGGGCTGCGATGGGTGCCTTGGATCTGCAGAACTCAGCCAGGCCTCAAGAACCGTGCTCATTGCCGGGGGCACCACCGGCATCGGCTACTCCATCGCCCGCGCCTTCGTCCTCGCCTTCGTCCTCCCGCGTCATCCTCCTCGGCCGCCGCGAAGCCGTCGTCTAATCCGCCACCGCCACCCTCGCCGCCTCGTCCCCCGATAACACTACCATCGTGACCAGCGTCCCCTGCGACCTCACCAACCCCTCAGAGACCTCCACCCTCTTCTCAAACTTCGAAAAGGACAACATCTACATCAACGTCCTCGTCCTCAACGCCGCCATCACCGACCCCATGGCCCCCGTCCTAAACGCCGGCCTCCAGCTTATCTGGGCCGCTTACGAAGTCAACGTGCGCACCCTCCTCAACCTCACCAAGCGCTTCTACAAGCAACCCTCCCCCCACCACCAGAAACAGAAAAAATACCCCCTTAACGTCTCCACTTCCACAATCCACAACTTTAAGACCGACGCACCCGTCGCACCAGCCTACGGCCTTACGAAAAACGCAGGCACCCTGTTAATCTAGCAGATTGTAAAGGATATCAGCCTTAAGGACATGCAGATCGTGAGCTTTCATCCGGGCGGCGTGTTAACGGAGCTGGCAAGGAATAATGGGATAACGGAAGACCTGTATGAATGGGATAACGAGAATCTGCCGGGCCACTTTACGGTGTAGTTAGCGAGTGAGGAGGCCACGTTTGCGCATAGGCGGATGTTAGCAGCGCATTGGGGCATGGAGGAGTTAAAGGGGGAGACCAAGGAGAGGATGGAGGGACAGTGGAATTATTTGAAGGTGGGTGTTATTGGGGTTTGATTACTTCTATGAAAGCGCTTAGATGGTGATTCGGTGAGAAACTTGGAGTTTGATAGCTATTAATAAGATAGATTTATGTTGAGGTTGGAGCTACTAGGGGTTTGTCCGTTCATAGCCAACGAGCGAGCCCATGTTTGTACCGGTGAGGTAAAAAGCAATAGAACCGATGTCCGGATACGGAAACAATTTGCAGTCGGTGTTGGTGTTGTGGAATTGGAGTATCCACTCGAGGAAGAATGGCTACGTTTCGATGCATTCCATTACGAGTCTTCGTGTTCCTCGTTTGACTATCCGAAATCAAAAACAGCCCTTACGGCTGGATTCGCCGATGTTGTCCTACCATACAACGTCTGCCTGCCGGGCAGCCTCAGTGAGACAATTCCGAAGCTGATGCGTAACAGTCGTCAGCTCAATGGCTGGAAAAGTCCGACAACTTGCAGGTCCACAAGCTGACTGGCCAGTGTAGCGTTGTACTGGGCATGAATTGATAGGAGGGGAATGGAAAGAGCACCAAGGTCAGAATGCGGCTGCATAGGTGCCAAGCTGACATGCAGCGATCGTCGGAGCCACGCCTGTCAACTCGGTCATTTCCAATTCTAATCCGACCGATGAACCCAGAAGAGACCTTTCCTTTATCTTGGAGGTCAACATCAGTACTCTTACCCTCCTCTGTCTTTGACTTGAGTGACTTTTCACCACCCGGATTCAACTACACAGACACGGGTTGAATTCCACATTTCAAGTCTGCCTCCTCATGCCTCCTAGCAATGACACCGACTGCCGTTTTGCCTCGCGACTCAACCCCACTCGGCAATGGGGCCATCATCGGCATCTCCATCTCGGTCTTCTTCGCCGTTGTCGCATTATTAGCGGGCTACAAATTCCTCGCTTACCTCCGCAAAACACAATTAGGAACATCCGCCGCAATAGGGTCCGAGTCTCCGGCAGTCTCCTACGGTCAACCAACACCCCCTCCAGTTCCCGAGCTGCCCCCGGCCGAGCTCCTAGGTACTTGCATATTGGACGCAAATAGAGGCCCGCAAGCAGAATATTTCGAACCACCGTCTATACCACAAAGCGAATTGGCAACGACAACATTACAACCCATGGAGACACAACCGCCCGCCCTGCCTGCAAGTCGCAGCTCCAAGCGAAGCACCCGCAGTCGGAGGCATTCCAATGCTAGTTCTTCTCGTGAAGTGAAGAGTCCACAGGCAGGGCAGCCATATTATGCACAGCCAGCCCAGAGGGATTTTCCTCAGTTTCAGGGGTAGGATGAAGTCGCTGGCGGGGATTTAGGATGCAATAAGAACAGGAGTAACACCTGTCGGAGGTCTGGAGGGGCCTTTCTGGGCAAATAAGGGACTGGGTGAATCAGGAGAAAATTGCGTGGCACGATGGTTGCCTTACCGTTTTTGTGCATGTGCCATAGAGAAGGACGCTGTGCCACGGCTTTACATTGCCAACGTGCCCGCCTAGCCGACTTGTGGCCAATCGAGTTTAGGCATTCCATGTGTAACACATAGCCGCGACACCTTCGAGCTCGTGTTTCCACGTCTGTGCCGCACTGTCTGTGTTAACGCGCGTCAATATTCGTATTTGCAGGTCGGTCGAGAAAGCGGACTCGCTCTTATATCCGGGCGCCCCCAACCTTTTCGATCCCCATTACCGGGCAAAACTAACATCGACTTTTTACCCACTAGATAACGCTGATCGCTGCCGCCATGCCCGTCACCATCCGCACGCAGCCCATTTCCGGGGAGCCCTGGCGCGAGGGAGTAACCAACGACCCAACAGTTGCATTCTGCGCTGCTGCAAACGCCGAGGTGGCCAATGTCACACGCCACATGCAAGACTCTTTTTCCGCCGACACCATGATAACGCCCTCGATCAACGGTCTCGTCGGCGCGGCCGTTGCGGCCTGGAATACACACCACCACCTCGTTCTCCGGCCAGACGACATCTGGATCGCCATTATCTCGCAGCTCGGTTTTTACATCGATGCCCACGCTGAAGAGCTCCGCAAATTCTTCGTGGCGCACAAAGGCCAAAAGGAGCTGACCGTCGAGCAGTTCACCGATCCCGCCCACGCCGACTACGGCATGTTCGCTCAGCAGATGGCCGAAGAGATCTCCAAGAACGTCAACGACCCGACCCTCGTCCCGTGGATCACCCCGAACTTCTCCACCACGACAGACACCGACCGCGTTGCCATTGCAGTGCTGCTTATGGGTGCCATGAAGAAATACTTCAAGTACAACTTCAGCTGCATTATCTGCGGGATCCCCTCCGTCACTCTGCTCGGAGAGCGTTCCGATTGGGTTGACTTGGAGTCTCGGATCCAGCGAATTCCCGAACTCAAGGGGGAGACCGTCGACTTCCATCGGCTACTGGCACCGATTGCCCGACACATGGTGTTGTCGTTTGATGCACCGGAGTCGCCTGCCGTGATCGACTTTTGGCGTGCCGTCACGCACTGGGAGAGATATGACAGTCGCATTTGCGGGCATGAACCTGTCAACTACATCTCGGGATGGATTACGGCCTTCTGTTTCTGGGACAACAAAGGTAGCCGTAACAACTTCATCAAAAGGGATGTTGTGCATGAAATCGATGGTGTGGTGTACGAGTCGCTTTCAGAGGAGTCGAAGACCGGTGGATGGGCGGCAGTGCCGGTCAAGGTCAATGTGAAGGATGGCAGCGGACGAGTTCTTGATAAGCGGGACTGTCGGATGGTTGCGGGGTCGATTGGTATGCGACCGGGCAGACACTCGGAGATGGGCGTGTTGCTGGACGGGCCCGAAACTGCCCTTGCGCAACCCGTGACAGAAAGACCTCTAAATCCGGCTATGGCGAGCTGGCATCCGAACGCACCGCCTGCCAGCGAGGGTCTTGATGCTGTGCAGCCGTATGTCGGTTGGTGGATTTTCGAGGGTGAAGAGAAAACTGAGAAACAGGATTGGGAAGAACCGTACAACTGGAGCAGAAAGACGGATCAAATCTTATCCGAATACGAGCAGGTGAATCCGTATATGCCTGTAATTCGGAAGTCGGGTTTTCCTTGATCGGTCGAGCGAAGCCGATCAGTTTGTTGTCTATGTTGTCTTTGGATTGGCAACGTCGATGTCGAAGTCTTCTACTTCGATAGACTTCTTATAGAAGCGAATGATTGGAATGGTGCGTTAAGGCTGGTTTTGTGGGAGAGAGAGAGATAGTGGTGTTGGTGTGGTAAAGGATGGAATAAGAATCGGACCACTGCTTGCGCCGAGGGTGTTTTTATCCTCCTTGTAACGGCCGGAACGTTAGAGTTTCGGCTCGCCACAGAGTGTTTTTCTCCGGAGTGAGTGAACGGCGCGAACCCTCATTTCCCAACCTGCACAGCTTGCATCCATCCGTGCTCCTCCGCACAATCGAACCCCCTTTAACCTTCCCCACTACTGAGCTCCTCGTCCACCGGCGCGCCTCCCTCTGGGACGTCGCCGCCTCTGCTGTCCGCCAGGCGCTCGCGACGCTCCCTGCGGGCTCGCATGTAGCCGTGTGCACTAACTCAGGGCCTTATAACCTCAAGCTGGAGGTATTAAACCCCAGTGCGGCCGTCCCAGGGGCGGGGGTTGGTCTCCTTTTTGCTGCGAAGCTTCGGGACAGTCCCAAAACAGAGGATGTGCATCCAGGATGGATCCAAATCGCTACACCCATCAACCCCACTGAAGGCCGCCTCCTCGCCGGTTTGCGAATCATCCTTGCGGTGATTGGGAGGGAGGACCTGACGTTTAAAATTACGGACTTGACGTATCCGACTGTGGTGAAGAAGCATATGGGGCTGTTGAGGGAGTCGGAGATGAGGTTGAAGCACGGGAGTGTGGCAAATTCGTGGAAGCCGACAAATTTGGGGTGTTTTTATCATGAGGGGGAGATCTGGAAGGAGGAGGAGGCGGTGGTGAGAGCGAGCTTTGAGTGGGATGGGGATTTGTAGGGGTGGGATGAGGCAGTGGTGTATACACGGAAGCCGATTGTGGTGGTGACGGATAAGAAGCCGGCAAGGTTTGATTATTGGTATGGGGACACGGTGTTGAAGGGGGTGACGTAGTTGAGCGTGCGGCTTGGACCAGTACGCACTTCTTCCTCTGAGTCACAGCGCTGTACTACAGCCCTGTGGGTTCCTGAAGTTTAACAGTTTTTGTGGATATTTTCATTATACGACGAAGTGGTTCATTTATATAGCTGCGAGTCGATTTGTAGAATTTTCTATACAAAATTGCTTCACAGAATTCACCGGCTACCGTACGAGCTCCAGCTGGCATGCAGGGCTCTAACTACAGCCTAGAGAGTATATAGGTAGTAGAAATAATATAACTGCACCTATAACTGCAATAAGCCTTATAAAGCCTGACTAGCCCATTATAACAGTTGTTTACAGCCTTGTATTACAGGGCTGCTCAGTATTTCCAGTGTTGAACTATAGTGTACAAGCTACAATATTCCAGAGCCTAACAGGCCTGTAAGGCCTGTAAGAGTGATATATTCTAACAGTTAAAGGTCGCACTCTTTTTTTAGATATTATGTTATAAAGTAGGGTTAAAAACGTTAAAGTCCTTCTCAAAAATAAAGCTAATCTTCTATTAGCTTATATAAAGATGAGAAAAGATTTCCAGCCATCGATTTTACTAAGAATAACGAAATAAACGTAAAGCAATATAGCTATACCGTTATATATGAGAACAATGTCCATAAGAGGAACCTTAACTATAAAGCTATCGTTAATCTACTTAAGAGCTACTCTGGCAGAATGGAAACTGCGACATACTATACTTAAAATCTTACAGGGTTTACGTTTAGTAGGCTTACGATTCCCAGAAGCTTTCTGACCTTCATTGCCCTTTTCGATGTCCTAAATATGTGGAAAATAGTTAGTATTCTATGCTATAAGTCTAACTTCCCTCCCGTCGCCACTATAAGTGGCTTGGTGTACTAGGAAGATCTAGTGGCTGACATCTAAATTACTAAAAAGGAATGGACGGATGCTATCCGGTAATTTTAGGGTTATATCAGGGGCCCTACATATGCACGACCGAGGCCAACCGGTACACTTCCTTGCATGCCACGCTAAGAAGCAACTCATTGCGTACTTTGTGAGCAGACATATTTTTCTCGAACATGACACCAGCGCCTGAGCAGGGGGTGAGACACAGCGAGTTTTGGGCCCGGCTATAGCTAGTGTACCGTGGTCTAAAATGGAGTGTATGTGAGTTGCTAGAATCCGTTCCTACATCCAATTTTGGAATACTAGTCCACCGCCAAGTACTACCGTTTTCCTTTGCCCATACAAACAAGATCACTCAATGGCACACGCAAACATCACAAGAACGCCAGCGTTAGTTTCGGTCCCGCACTGATTCCCGCCATCAACTGGGCATCTTCGACCGTGTGGCCGAGTTTCACGCCTTTGACATTAGCACAGCCCACCACAGCAAGATGTGAGTCCGGGCATAGCCGCACAATCAAGGGGAATGTCAAGCCGTCCAACAGGATGACTTGATCGCCAGTCTTGACAGAGCTAGAGGCGGTCCTCCGTATCTTCTCGAGCTCCTTGATTCGAGCCTTTTGTAGGTCAACAATATTCCGCATCGCGGCCATCTCCGTTGATGACTTCATCTTCGGTTGAATGCTATCATCGGCTGGGGCACCTAGTACAATATTAGCATATATCTTCTCCGCCACGCGGCGTACCACTGATACGAGATCACGAAACGTCTCGAGATCACCATCGCTATTGGATTGGATGTTTCGAACAAGATCTTCGTACACGACATCGTTGGGGCCGAACTTCGACAAGATCAAGTCCAGTCCCATTTGAGCGTTTGGAGACTCGCTCACAGTACGCAGTTGAGAGTCGAGGTTCTCAAAGTCGAATACACAAGCACTGGCGAAATCGCATTCCATCTCCTGGCAAAGGAAGCCAAGGAGGTTCGCTGCCCCGCGCCCTCGTCCATCGCCAAATGCATCCAGGGGCACTTTGGACTTGGCCTCGGACTTCCTCTGAAACTCGCTGAACTCGGAAGTGAGGATATCCCCCGTCTCCCGCCACCGAGGAATCAAAGGAAGGATCGATGATTGAGCCGTACATGTCCAAGCTAGCAATGCACGCTTAGAGCGTTCTGCATCCACTGCATAGCTGCTCCTCTGATTGGAACAATAGATACGATCCAGCCGCCATATCTTTTGTAGCACTTGGGAGCAGCCATCACGAGCGGGTGGCATAGCAATGACTGCCTTAACAACGTCGAGATGGCACCCATCGACGTACAGGATCCGGTTAACAATGGCGCATTGTACTATCTTTAGGTCCTTAGACTGGAACTTAGGGGGTTCCGGTTCGTTGAAATGGTGCTCTGGCCGTCTTGAGAAGTCTGGGGCCCACGATGGTTCTCCTGGTTTCTCGGGAGAACAGCGGAACGGGTAGTACCATAGCATGTCGCCCCATCCGTCCATGAGCAGAAGCCAGGCTGCGAGCTTCTCAAACAGGCCACCCGAATCTGGCCCGTAGTTTGGAACAAAAACCTGCCGAAAGTGGGGTTCCAAGAGCTCGCGTACGCCGTACACGTAGTCCGCTTTCTGGGTTGCCAGTCGTCCGTGCTTGGCAAATAGCAACCTTGGCGTGTTGTAAGGTTTTGTTTGCCGCCTCAACAGCACCCCATCACAGATCCTGTAGATCCTATCCGCCAGCGAGCTCGTCGTATAGCCTCCAAGAGCCTTCCAACGGTCCTCTGCATAGTTGAAAGGGAGCGAGATCCATATCGCCGCCATCGCCAGCGCCCGCACATCGCGGCAGAGCTTCTCTCCTTGAAAGAACTGTGAACCAATATACCAGACCGGCGCGCAAGCGGAAAGGTAGTACTCTTGCATGACCCAAACTCGTGTCCACCAATCCCTATCGCAGAACTCAACAAAGGACGCAATTACGGCTGTAACGTCCATTTGACACTCCTTGATGATCTCAATCCCACTCTCCTGGGTGACGTCGTCGATTCTCTTGTCGCGGTTAAGGAACTTGAACAAAGGATAGCTTTTGGCTGTATCCATGCCAAGGAAAACGGCGACATTTTGGGCTTCACAATAAATGGTGCCCATGAAGGCGACTTGGGCGGCCTTTTTATCATCGTCCTTCTGATTGATGCAGAGGGCATCTACCCAGAGAAATCTCGGGCAGTTGAGGTGACGGAGTGAGACCAAGGCGTCGTGCAGGTTTGTTCCCACGGCATAGGGCTGCCCGTTCAATGTAATATTGTGCCTGGTATTCTGGCATCCCCAGGTATACGAGAGCGCATCGTAGCCGTAGTTGGGAGGGCTCTCGACGAGGAATAACCTGGCCTGGACAATTTCCTGGGACCCGCCCGGGAGAAGTTCGAGGAGTCGGATCTGCTCGGTGCATCTATGCTTATCGAATTGCAGGTCTTCATACAGTGCGTCTCCTGGTGCCGAAACCCGAGCAGCCAAGGCATCGACTGCTGCCGCTTGGTGCTGTGCAGTTGGCGGAGGCGTGACAGGCGCCGCGGGCAAGGCAATGTCGAGAACGGCCCGTACATTGCGCAGAATATATTTCTCCTTGGCCTCTTGAGTACTCTCCGACAAGCTCAATGTGTCCAAATCGGCCACCACGCTCGTATCTTGGCCTTGAGTCAGTCCTCGAACAGCTTGGGATCGCAGGAATTATGTTGGAAAGTACCCTTCTGTTCGGCTATCTTCTCCAACCATGGCTTGACAGTCTGATTTAGACGGGTGAGCCGCGAGGCGCGAATTTCGTGGTCTCGAGCGTCGCGAGCCTTCATGGCGTCCTGGTCCTCTGATGCCATCGTCGTGACAGCGCCAAAAGGCAAATGGTCAAAAGGGAGTGTGCAACCGAAACTCGGGTTTTATGCGAAGAGAGGGTTGGTTTAACCGACCCTCGACCAGTAGGAAGAAGAATGATGTTGTATGAACATAAAAGTTGGCACAAGCAGCTGACGGAGCTGAAGGTATTTAAATACATCCTAGGGAGGAGGTTTCTCAGCTACCAGTCCTCAAGCGCGCGGTGACATCCTTACTTTTGTTTCCGCGACTGGTGCCGCTGTGCTGGATGGCTGGTCCCGCATTTAAGCGCCGTGGCGACCACTAAGTATCGAATCATGCGGCCTTCAATTTCTTGAAATCACCATAGCGAGCGCCAAATCACGGAACCCAGACTCCCTCAGAGCCGACTCTGTTGTCCTCGGAGCCCAGTCTGAACCCCAACAAGATGAGGAATGGGTTGAGTTCCAATTCTGGTTGTAGCCGGGTGCCTGCATGTGATCGTTGCTGTCGAGGTCGGTACCAGGACGACTCTCGCAGGGAGGGCGAAGTTCGGATCAAAGTTCTGCACGCGAGATTGACGCGTTGGCATGCAATGATCTCGTAAAACGGCAGGTTGCCGAGGATAAATTCGAGCAGCTCAATTGTGTCGAGGATACGTCCAACAGATGAGTTTCTCGTCAAAGCCTGCGATAACATGTGGAATGGGGCCATAACCCCAGGAATGAGGATCTGCACGTAGAGCGTAATTCAACGTACACGCGTGCAACCTGCTTCGCCCCTGTTAGTGGCTCCACGAGAAATGCTACCGTCAGCTGCGGACGGTCATTTGCCCGAAATTCAAGATGCTATTTTCGTCCCCTTGCTATTTAACCCACTCCAAATTTCCGGATGTGTTCCATCCTGGACTCTGCAAGACACCCGCATTACACATTTTACACATTTTATCTCAAATCAAGACATCATGTACCCTTCCCTCCTCCTCGCAGGCGCCCTGCTTCCCTTCAGGCTAATGGCCCACCCCTCAGCAGCGGGTGAGGTTGAGTCCCGGGGAGCTATCAGCCGCCCACAGCACTGCTCGATTGTAGGCGGCTCGGAAACAGTAAAGTGCCGCGAGGGCCCAGGCACGAAATACGATGTTCGGCGAACGTTGCATCGAGGAGACGCATACGACTTTTGGTGTGTCTTGTCGAAGGAGTGTGTCACCATCGGTGGCAGCACGAACTGGTATGTTCTGCCAAAATACCTACCCTTCTTCGGTTTGGCATTTTCGTTAACAGCAACCACGAAGTGGATGGCATTACATCCCAGCGGCGAAATGCTTTGTGAATGGACATTACACCTCGAGCGGATGTACCAGGGGTATGTACCACTGCTTTCCTCAATCATCGCTTCATGATACTAACCCGACTTTCAGCTCGCCTCGGAACATGCTCAGACGGCGACGATAAATACGCAGCACAGCCCTTCAGCTAGCAAGGAAACTACATGGCGCCGTATACACCCCACAAGCCCCCAACCCCATCACTCCAGCAACCTCATCTCCACCACAATCGGCTTCTTCTCCAGCACCAAATAACACTTCAACTTCTCCCACTCAACCCATTTCCCCTTATCTTCCGGCAGCGCCACATCCACCGTCCACAACAGCTTCGCCAGCGTCATGCGCATCCTAGCCCACGCAACGCGCTGGCCTAGACACGTCCTCGACCCAAAGAGGAAAGACTTCACGGCGACGCGGCGATCATGGTGGAACGGGGAGGTAGGGTTGGTGGGAAGGTCGGTGAACCAGCGCTCTGGGCGGAAGGAGGAGGGTTCATGGAAGGAAGTGGGGGAGCGCTGCATGGCGGAGAGGCTTATGGAGACGGCAGCCTGTTGGGGGTTAGCAGGGGGCACGGGAAAAGGGGAGGAGGGAATGGGACTTACACCGCCAGGCAACCACTTCCCACACACAGTGGCTCCCTGTGGGGGAACCTGTCGCGAGGGAATCCATTGCAATGGCGGAGTCAGACGGAGGGCCTCGTTGATAACAGCGTTCAAGTACTTGAGATCTCTCAGTGCGTCGAAAGTGATTTCCTCGAAGGTCTTGAATCGTGTCCGGATTTCATCGACCAAGATGGCCAGTCGATCGGGGTCTTGAATGAGCTTGTTGATTGCCCCACTGAGAACCACGGCCGTAGATTCGCTCCCGGCAACGGTGAGTTCCAGGAAGGATGCGTTCAGTTTGTCCATGGACATGCCCTTCTAACCGCCGCCTGCAATGTTACTGACGCCTTCGATGGCCACGTACGACATGTGATCAGGTCGGGTGTCTGCATCACGATCGAGTCGACGTCGAACCTTGTCGACGATGAGCTGGAAGTGGCGCATCTGTGCATTGATAAGACCTTTCGGGATGATGGTGAGGAGAGCGATTCAGCAGCCGGGAAGAAGCGGATGGAGATAAGCAAGTTGCCGGCCTTGACGTGATCGAATATCAGCGAAATGGAGGATGTCCCGTTAGTAGAAGAATCGGAGAATGGGGCAGGGGTCACACCGCCTAATTGGACCAAGTCAACGCAACGAAGGTCCATACTGTGGGCTAGAAGCGTACTTGTGGGTACAGCATTCCCTACATAAAGGCTAATCCGTCAACTACCAGCTTGCTCCCTTCAATACATCGCTTATACGTGTTGCACGACAACACCAACTGCTATCTTTAATTGTTGTTTCCTTTCCGGAAGGGCACCATCTATTGTCTAACCGAGCGCGGCCAGCACTAAATTCAATTGCGGCCCTAGGTGGTCTCCCTGTCAGTGAATGTCCCCCGCTGCTGCTGCTGCTAGGGGTGTGGGCACGGTATACCTGACATGCTCATAATCGCATGCAATGTCTCGGGAAACCATGCGATTTATGTGTTCGTAGCCACGGCTTTTAACGCCGCTAGTGGCTGCTCGGGGCGAGTCACCATGATGTTCATCAGCCTAGCCATAGCGTTGCTCTCACTGTTTTCCAGCGAGTTAGTGCTTGTAATGCATAGTAAGTAAGGTGCCAACCCCGCTGTAAGTGCTACCTACCTCAATAGTTGGCGTGCGTACCGCTACCACCTGATGTTCAAGCTCGTCTACCTTGCCTTCCAGGCGATCAATCTTATATTCCAGGCGATCCAACACCTGTAAAATGCGTTGGCCCCCGTCCACGGCCGGGAGATGCGCAAACCGCGAAAACTGTTCACTTAACTCCATGAATCCCCCCGCGATGGCTCCAAAGTCGGGCTGGGGTGCCTCTATATCGTTAGATGCTGCAAAATGTAATTACATTTCGCCCTTGGTCGTGTTGCTTAATCGCGCGCTGTAATATTTGACTCAGACTACAGGAGGAGACCCTGCTTCCATTCCTAAAATGAATCGTCCGCTGCTTAAGTGGGGTGGTGTTAGGTGACCCACCTCCTCTTAGTCAGTGCCAAGATAGCCACTGTTAGTGTCCTGCAACAGTTCATATATGCTCGCTACTACATAATATCTGCCAGATTTGTGAAAATGGATTGCAGGGATACGCGTCTGGAGCTGAACCCCTCTTTTCTTCGCTCTGAGAGTGGCATAACGTCTTTCGCTTGGCAACGCCAAGAACCGCGACGATGTTAGAAAGCAATGACGAATTCAAGACCGAAAATGTCATTGGCATGTTTCTGACACTTCAGCTCTACCAAATGACCCAACCCCACAGCAGCCTGCTTTTCCACGGCGTCGGCGGCGGGCTCTGGCGCTGCAACCCGATTGCATCACTCACCGAGGCCCTCATAATTCTTCGATATCTCGGCGAAGCAGCCTGGAAATCACGACACGAATCAAGATTCGCAATCGTCGCGCGCTTACAAGAGATGGCAAGCGGACTATTGCTTCTGCGCGGCGCGATGGGTTCCAGTGGAGGCCTTCTTGAGAAGCTCATCGATGGGAGATTCCTGGATGCAGAAATTGCGGAGGCCAGACAGATTGAGCAAGCACCAGACAGTCCAGACTCAGAAACACCATCCAGGCTCGAGGCAAGCCGTCCATTGGGGCGGTCCAACACTTTTCCGGTGTTCTCACCACAGACGGAGAAATCGCGGATTTTGCGCGAAGCCTTCGGTTCGAACACGCTTGCTCACCAAGAGTTGCGCATCGACATATTCACTCTGCAGTTACCGAGATATTTGTGTTCATCAAGCTTATGTCCATATCCGGAATTAGCTGGTGCGCAACAGCCGGCGTCTTCATGATTGCCGGCTGGGCATCGGTCCAGGGGCTGCTTGTGTTACTTCACCTCCGCGAGATGGACGAACTTAAGATGACTTCCGCAGTCCGCATCGTTCGGCATCTTCAAGTAGATCTGGAAAAACACTCGCAACATTGGATCGGACTTTTTCTCGCCCTACACTTCCCCATTTTCGGATACTCAGCGTATTTGGCCACCGCCAGCCCTTGGTTTCCAGCCACGCAAGACGCAGCAGGATCGGCTGATGGTCTCAGATGGTTTGTCAAAATGTCTGATTTTTCGATGTCTGTTTTTGCGTTTTTGGGTGTTTCGTCAGCTGTGCTACTTGGGTTATTCGCCCTACCAGGAGAGATGCTGAGGAAGAAGAGGTGGAAGAGGGAGATGCTTGTCCCATTGGTACACATCCTAGCGTGGATTTGGCTTGGCGCATCAATCGCAAGTCACATTGTTCAGGTTGTAACTGGGCAAGCGAAGACCCTGTTCAGTTAACGTTGTTCGAAACACATACAGTGATGTATTACGTCGTGGATAGGTCTCTTGGGTTTATCCGTGTGGAACGTTTCACTGAGGGTACGGAGCTCATGGGAGCAGCGGAAGTGCAGTTGCAAAGTGACTTGATTAGGTAGAAAGGGTGGGAGCGAAGCTCCCAGACTAAATACAAAA
>Ga0247780_1000409_pt1 | contig 41898 bp, 47 predicted proteins | sample UWRJL079202R5_FD_179927 | JGI IMG/M metagenome (GOLD analysis project Ga0247780, IMG submission 179927) | Plant litter microbial communities from Arlington Agricultural Research Station in Wisconsin, United States - UWRJ-L079-202R-5 | ecosystem: Environmental > Terrestrial > Plant litter >...
ATACAAAAGAGAGCTCCCTGTGTGTGAGGAGAGCACCTGACGAAAGGCTCCTGCGCTCCAGCCTAGCCTGGAGCGGTAAGGCGCCTGCGCGCCTGAGCGCCAAGAACTGCCGCTGCAGTTCGACAGTGTCCCTTAAAATCCGCTTATCAACAAACTTTAACTCTTGCCGATGGCAAGACTGGAATTTTGCGATCAGGAGGTTCTTTGATACTGCAAATTGCCTATCCAGGCTGTAAAGTCAATTCGGCCCCCCTTTTCGCTACTGGACCGAAATCCTTTTTTTTTATACCATGGCGCTTGAGCACTGCAGCAGCCGGGAATGACAGCGCGGCCGAGCACCAGAGCTTCGCCTGGCTGAGAGGTCGGGCTCCCGGAATAGAACAAGACTTGATGGCGGTAATTACTGTGTTCTTGGTTGACTGCGTTGAATTCAACACCTCCCGACATGTGTGCAATGCGATGAACCAACCAGATGCGTGGGAACTTGGCAAGCCCTCTTGCGTTTGCGCCTTGCGAATGTCGCCGGCCATTCAGAGGCAAGACAACATTGAAGGCAGACGAAGCCGTGGATGCCACGTAGAAGCCCACAAACTGCGATTGCTGCCCAATTCGGTCGCGACTATCTCGTCACTCCCGTTCCCGGGAATGGGTGACGCCTCCGCCCTCAAGTCTCACAGCCCGCATGATCTCAGTTGCCATGTCGTGCGGCGTGGCATCGGGGCCGTGGTATAGCGGCGGTAATATGATGGTCGAGCGCGGGTTGAAGGCGAGGTACTGCCCCGAGCTGGTCGACTCGACGCCCCCAGCTGCGAGAACCGTGCCCTTTTGCTTGCGGTTGACGCCGCGGTGCAAGATCGGACCCAGCCTGGTTCCAAGAGGCGAGCGAGGGACAATTCCCGGGTGCACCTCGACGGTGAAGACGACGTCGTTCTTGTCGTTGCCGCAACAGATCTTGAAGGTCTTGAGCATGGCGACGCTGAACTCGTAGATGGCGTAGGCCGCCATGACGGGCGAGAATGCGCGATGCAGAGCAAAGGGGGGGTTGAGCTTTGCCGGATTCGAGCCCACGGGCGCAGCTCCGTAGGGCGGTGGCGGTGGTGGGAGATTGGTCCATGTCTCTGACGCTCCGGCTTGACTCTCACTTGCTTTGCTTGAATCAGCCATCGTACTCGTTCCGCATGCTGCAATGTCTCAGTTATTCCTTGAACGTCTTGGTAGTTGAGAAAGAAAAGGGATGAGGAAGGACCCGGTGACGGTCCGGCTCAAGTTTGCTGAGTTCATGGCGTGGGAGAGAGCCCTGGTCAGAACGGCTGATCAGAAGACAAGCTTTTCCCACTTGCAGAACCAACAGAATTGTGTTAATATGGCAAGCCTGGTGGGTGGGGTAACCTCTATTTAAGAGCTGGCCACCAGGACAAGCGGAGGATTTGCATTTTTGGGCTGGGACTGGGCTCTTTGGGATAGTATAAGTACAGTGGTTTTCGTCTTGTTGGCTTTGGTAAAATCAACCTAACTTCAGCTTCTCTCAAGGCACCTAGTACCTACCAAGCGCATGAGTACACGGCACCGCTCAACCCACTACAGTGCAGATAGCACAGTGTAAGGCCTCATTCTGGGACACCATTTCAGGGGCTAGCGCGGCGGCCGTTTGAAGGGTGGGTGGGATCTGCATACGGATTTTGGCGGGATTGGGCTGGATGGTAGAGGCGCCACATCATGAGGTGGCTGCGTCATTTTGGTGTCCGACAGAGGCCGCGTCCCTTGTTATGGAAGCCTATGAAGTAAACTTCACCTGCTGCTTACCTACGATTCGGGCCGGTAAGATGGTGGTTATCGATTTGACCGGCCCACTTCTTTGTCCAATCAGAACCCCCTCATCAGCTACTAAAACTCCTCTAAAGTCCGCAACTCCGCACCGACCGAAGCCACGCGTCGAAATATCGGCGCCTGCCTTCTTCCAACGCAATCTCCGAGAAGCAAGCAATACAAGTTCAATCGGCATTAAAAGCGTTTCTTCGTGCCTCCATCGCACACCCGAGTCTGGCCCCGCCATTCCAGGGAACATTGGAACCTTGTCGCGCACCGCGCAAAGAACGACGCCGAAAAACGCCAGAATGTCGATTTCCGCGCTCGTGGTCGGCGGCACCAGCGGCATAGGTTACGCCATCGCTCGCCACCTCACCACCATTCTCCCTTCTCCCTCCTCCACCGTCCTCATCGCCGGGCGCACGCCTCCCCCGGACCTCTCTCACCACCCCACACTCGAGTTCCGCGCGCTCGAAGCCACTTCCATGCGCTCCATCCGCGCATACACGCAGTCCCTGCTCCACTCATCCCCCAAGCCTGCCCTTTCCTACCTCGTCATGACACAGGGGATCATGTCCACGGCGCCGCGCACAGAGGTCCCCGGCGAGGGCATCGATCGGAAAATGGCGCTACATTTTTACGGGAAGCAGCTCCTGTTGAGGGAACTGCTTCCCCTTTTGGCTCCGACAGCACGGGTGCTGATCGTCTACGACGGATGGATGGGCAGTCCTGACAAGCTCGACTGGACGGACCTGGACCTGAAGAGGGGATACTCCCTTGCCAAGGCGGCAGATCACTGCACGAGCATGACGGATGGGATGGTGCAGTGGTGGGCTGCGCATCAAAAGGAACATGGAGGGGAAAGGACGTTTGTGCATGCGTTTCCGGGCGGCGTGAACACGGGGCTGATGAGGGAGGTGGTGCCGGGGTGGCTGCAGGGTGTGGTGGGAGGGCTGGGTAAGGTGTTGTTGACGTCGCCGGAGACGTGCGCCGAGAGGTTGGTACGCGGGACAGAGGCGTGCGCGAGGGAGGGGAGAGGGTGGTGTAATATTGATAGCAAGGGTAGGGTGATGGGGAATAAGGCGGTTTGGAACGAGGACCAGATGGGGAAGGTTGCGGAGCATACTTGGGGGACTATTGATAAGGCGTTGGGGGCGGAGGGATGTTAAAGTGGGTGATTGCTTTAAGGAGGAGAGTAATCTGGATTTAATGGTGGGAATCTCTCCCCTCTGCTAATGTCAAGTTCTTAAACTTGTCGATCTCCACCAGATACTGTGTACCGCTCTTTTTCAGCTACTTAGACTGAGTGCCTACCGGGTTAGACATGATTTAACACGTTTTTTCACCGCTCGCTTTAAGAACACCCGACCCACCTTCATGAGCCTTACTGTGGTCCTCTCAGGGTTATGTCCAGGCCAGGGCATCCGCCCTACTCCCTGCGATTCTGCTTGCATATAATACAGTGGCCTGTCTGAGTACCAGTTCCGCATCATGTCCAACTTCTTCAATAAGTTGAAACAAGTCTGTCGCGGAAGGTTTATGCAACACAGCCCGTGCAATGACCATGTTTCCGGCCCCTGTTCAGCTGCATCAGAAAAGGGGCTGGCCGCTTCAGCCACCAGCCCACCCCTACATAACGACCAACAACAACCTCTTACAAATGAAACCTTACCCCCCAATCGAAAATATCCTTGCCGCTCACTAGGTAGCCAAGCATTGTTTCTCCCATCGATTATGATCCCATCTTGAGTAATCTAACCGCAATCCGCACTTAAACAACTTGAACCGACACCAAGCTCATCCTAACAATGAGTATTCTCAATTTACCCCTAGAAATCCTAGACATCATTCTCTACCACAGAATCATTTCACGCGGATGCCTAAGGGCGCTGCGACTAAAGCTTATTTAAAATGATCCGTCTACTCTAGAGTCACATTCTAACCTGAAACTTTCAGAGTCTTTTTACGCGTCTTTTGACCGGATTCTTTTCCACACCAAGGTACTAGACGACAGCAAAGCGGCACATGCCTTTAGAAATTGCGATCCCCGCAAGCAAGATGGCGTTGTTGGGCTTTGGCGCGACTACCTCCTATTTCCGTCTCGCGATCAACAAGACGAGTCAGTCGCGTGCTACGTCGAGATACAGAGCATCGGCGACACTCTCGTCCAGTGCGGCCAAGCGGACTTTGACGCGATTCTTGACAGGATCTGCTGGCTCGCTATGGAGGGCGGTGAATACTGTGATGGCGGATGGCAAGGATGGAATGGCTTCCGACCTGGACCGCGTAACTTAGGTGCCAGTACCCTCTCGGCAGCGACCTACTTGGGATATAATTACACCTCCGGTCAAGGATCTACTCAGGCAGGGTTACGATCCTACGCATGGTGATTACATATTTCCTTCCACCTTTGTACGTTGCTGCCCGAACCGGCCAGGCCGATATGCTCCAAGTCTTTCAAGAGCACCTACCCCAGTTCGAACCCTCCAGCCTACCTCATAACCCCTCTGCTTGGCGCTCCAAGATAGGACCCGGGTCGCTTTCTGGAGCGGCTACTCGAGGGAACATGGACATGGTTTGGCTGTGCCTGTATCCCCCTTCACGCATCATCCCAGACGGTGGAGATAAGGGGGAAAACAAAATGCCGATACTTGGGTATAAACCTGGACCTGTACCGCCTAACTTAACCCTATGGAACTATATCGTGGATGAGATACGCAGAACGCGATCGCCCAAAGTCTACCGGTACCTTATGAACCTGCTTGCCGACACGCCCAAGTTTGACAGAGGCATGATGAACTATCAGTTGGCGGGAATGGCTTGGGCGGGCGACATGACCATGGTGTGGTACCTGCTAGACATTGGAGCCAACCCCTCTGCGGAGACGACGACCGGACAAGGCACCCCCCCTCGCACACGCCGTCAGGGCATGCGACGACGATATAGTTCATTTGCTTCTCGAGCGCGGGGACAATCCCAGCAAGCGTGGCTTGTACCATCGTGGCACAACGTTGACGGCGGCCGCGAAGGCCGGGAGCATGGTGATGATGCGAAAGTTGCTGAACGCTGGTGCCGAACTCAGTGACCTGGCAACTGCAGCAGGCGGTTATTACACTCTGAGTCAGGCTGTTAAGATGGAGCACACCGCCATGGTCAAGCTGCTGCTGGACATCGCCCCCGGGTTCCTACCCAGGATAGCCGCCCGTCATCTACGACTAGCCGAGACCACGGGCCTAGAGTCTATAGCCGACCTTTTGAGATCGAGGGGGGTAGTACTCTCCATTGATGTCAAGAAACCGTGGACAGCACCTCAAGACAACTCAACCTCAAACCCCATACCTCAGCCCAATAGATCCAACAGCATCTCAAACACATCCAGCCCAGCTTCAAACGAATAATCAACCGATCTGAAAAAACACTATCCACATCCACCACCCTAACCGCCATCAAAAACCTTAACCTCAAGCACAACCCACACCCTTGAACGCCACATGAACCTGGAATAGAAATTACCAAGGCAAGCAAGTTGAGAGCCAAGTATCGATTCTCATTTTCTCATCCCGACACTCTACAATACAAAATCATATTTTCCAATACCCCACTCAGGTACCCCTTTCCACTGCAAGAAAAACACTCTAGCAGTTCAGGACCTTGTCGCCGCAGCCAAGGACAACCTTGGTGACACCAGCAAAAGAGGTGGCCTTGCGGTCGCTTCCGCAGTAGCGGCCCTTGTTCTGAACCAGTTCGTTAGCCACCATTCATTCACCCGTGACAGTGGCGGATAGAATAGGGGTAGAAGGGCTTACCTCGCTACCCTTGTAGAAGGTGACGCAGCATTCATCGCCAAAGCCGGGCTCCCAGATCCAAGACTTAACGGTGAAGCCGGCGCTGTGGGTGCCAGCAGTGGGCGGACTTCTGGGTGCCTTGGTAGCTGTCCTTGCTGTAGAGGCTTATATTGTAGGCCGAGGCGGTGCCGGCGGGTGCCGCAGTGGGGAGGAGGATGTTGGTGAGCTGCATGTTGATGGTTGGATGGGTGTTTGAGTTGAAGGTGGTGATGTAGATGGTTGAGTGGATGAGGATGGTGGGGATTATTTGTTTGAAGGAGGGTGATGTCGAGTGCTTTCATACATTGAGATGCGTTGGTAATCCTGAACCATGATCACGGTGACAAGTTTGGGCGTTTTAATGTCCTCCTCACTGCCATTGTATTATGTACAACTGCACAGCTTGTGTGGCTGGCTGGATATTCAAAGGCTGCGGTAGTTGCACACTTCGTCATGTTCGGGGTTGCGGGTGTGGGTATTTTGAGCCTAATACCAGTTTGTATAGGACATATATCTGGATCTGGGGCAGTATGGGGGTCTCGATGGCTTATATGGTAGCTAGTTTCGACATGTTGGTTAGTGTGCCGACTGGGGGGCTTTACTCGTAAGGGGGCGGGTGGTGTTGCTGCTGTGAGGTTCATTGTTGTTGGGTGGGATCTGAGGCAGATTTTAAAGAAACGCTGGGGAGATTGAGTGTTGTTCTGGACTCCAGCCCAATGCAATACTCTACAGTATTCCCAACCGAGCTCATATCCGCCCGATCAGGTCCCAGAGACCTGATACTATGCCGGCCATCTCATTTAACTATTCGCTCTCATGTCAAACTACCAAGCCAGTCTACCTCAGTATGCAGCCGACAACCTAACATAGCTGTGCTTCGGCCGGTGAGACACGCCATCCAAGGCCTGAGCAGTGGAGAGTGCCTCTGGGCATCTCTCCAAGACAAACCTCCACACCACGAGCGCGAGCACGGTCCGCAATTGATAATCCGCCATTCGCCTCCCGAAGCAGCTCCTCACGCCAAGCGAGAAAGGCATGCTAGGCCCTGCGTTGATGTTGAAGTCGAGCCCCCCGGGGGCTTTCCGGGACGGGACAAGCCAACGTTCTGGTTTGAACTTGTGAATGTCTTTGGGGTCCCATTCAGCCTCCTTGCCTATGTTGCCGTCCATCGCTCCATGGAAGGGTGGGACGAGGATCCCGGGTCCGTAGAGGGTCATGAACACCGTAGTCCCTTTCGGGACGAAATGGCCGAGGAGGATTGTATCGCGGATGGCGTCCCTGACGGTGTTAGGAAGGGTACCAGCACATCGGAGGGTCTCCTCAACCGTAGCATCCAGCTCTGGAATGCAAGTGCCGTGGATCTCATCGATCGTTGGCGTCCTCTGCTCGGCCAAGGCACCGGGCCACGCTCTCCGCAATGCGTTGCGGAGACATAGCTGAGCGGCGGGGTTATCGGCCATGAACTTGAGCATCCACTGCTCCGTCGTCGACGTTGACTCGTACCCCGCAACGACGAAGAAGAATGCCTGATCCGCACACACTTGTTAGGAACCACATGAACGCACAGCCCCAACCAATCTCGGCTTGCCAGCCAACAAAAAGACGTACCTCAGACACGATCTCAGGTGCCAGAAAATCAGGCTCCCGCCCGTCCTGTTCCGAGGCTTGCTTCTCCCGCGCCACGATATGATCAAGAGCTGAGCGCACCCATTCACCTCCTCCACCAGCATGATTCCCAAGACGCCGAACCGACTCCATCAGCTGTTCGGACATATATCTCTTCTTCACAGCGAGATACCCTCGCAGACTGGTGCGCTCCAAGAGCCACCACAGCGTTGGGGGGCTCACTGACCCCATAACTGTCTCCATCGCCCTAACAATCCCCACCGTGGCCGTGATTTCCTCGGGCGGCTCAACGCCCGGAAACACAACCGGCGTCTCTGCATCCCAACTCGTCCTGCGAATTTTAGCAACGCTCTCTTCATCTCCCTGCAGCCGGTTAAAGTATGCAACCTGGGATGCCATCCCGCTCGGGAACCCGGCCCCAAACGTAAAGCCAAGCACGGCATCCATCGCGCCTTGGCTGACATCGCGTCCCATGGGGAAGCACTTGCCGTCGGCAATCTCGCACTTGATTTCCCACAGCCGCAGCAGCGTGCAGGCCTTGTCGTACACCATGGGCGCGACCACGTTTCGCAGGAACTGCTGGCTCATGGTGTCCTGCACCAACTGTCTCCGCCTGCGCCATTCGGGTCCGGTTGGCAACGTGACGTGGTGGTTGGGCACGATGCCGTTGACCATGCGCGCCACGTATGCCGAGTTGTCAAAGTCGGCAATGCGCCGCGTGAGCAATTCCTGTGCGGCACGGTGGTCGGCGAGAATGAGGGCCGGGCGGCGCTGGAAGGGCATGAAGAAGAACTGCACGAGGGGGCTGCGGTGGTGGAGGGGCTGGCGGAGGAGCCAGGTGGAGAAGCCTGGGTCCGGTACGGAGCCGAGGATCGATGGGAGGTCGCCGAGCGGGGTCCATGTTGCGGTACGATTGTACGGGATGGAGGGGAGTGGGTGGGGGAGGGCGAGCCAGTAGAGTATCGAGAGACCGAGCAGGAACAGCAAGACTAAAGCCTTGGTGTCGAAGGGGGCGACGGGCCAGATATACCTATAGACTTTGTCCATTTTGGGGGTGGGAGCTTTGTGTCGGGGTGCTCGCGAGTCGCGCTTCGTTTTGCAGGCACCCTATTTACCTTGCACGAGCCACCAAGTATGTACCTCGCACCAATAATAATCATGATAGATAAGATATCGGGACTGTCGTGATTGGGAGAACTCCCTGGCAGAATCGCGGGGTAGTTTCCGGGGACGGCATTAGGGGGTGGGGGTTTCCATCTGGGCTCCTATACCTAGGGCAACAAACCATTCCACCTAGACCTAGGCGCTCAGACTGACATTCGCCCATCCCATCCCAATGAGTGCCATCCCACCCCAAAATTCCGACCCAACCCGGGGCTTCAGCTTCGCCTCGCTCCTCTCCGACCCAAAATACGCCGTCTTCGACTTCGGCCCCGGCGACACCTCGGCACTCTCCACTGACCAAGAGAGACAAATCGCCAGTCATCTCATGGACGTGCTCCTCGCAACCTTTCTCGACAAAATCGGCTTTGTGTTTCAACCGCCGTCATTGGACAAGCAGGTCCATGCCGACCTCGAGACCTGGACCGCACTAAACATGATTCCGCTCTGCCAAGGCGACACGCGCAAGATCGAGGCCGTCACGGCGAGCATGCGTGTTGCCGCCAGCATATCCGACTACTTCTACCCGCATGCCGACCGCCGCTCCCGTCTACTTATTGCAATGGCCTCCACGGCCGGCATATCGCTGGACGATTTCGTCGGTGAGGCTGAGATGGGCCGGTTCGGCAGCTTTGCATACGATCTGCTGATGGGGAACTTGAACTTCAGCGATGCCGCCTCGGACGGCTGGCTCGGCATGTACACGCGCGTAATGCGCGAGTACGTCTCGTATTTTGGCGAGGGGGATGCGCGTGTCGGGGCGCTAGGGGGCGACTTCCTGGTAAAGTTCTTGTCGTCAACGGCTAACGAAGACAGATTCCGTCGTCTGGACACCCTGCCGCCGCATCTGCGCCCGTCCATGTCATCGGGCGAGTCGCCGCATGGATGCTGTCCCGAGGGTTTCCCATACTGGCACCGCTACCAGTCCGGCGCATCGGGCGCTTACATCCCGCCGCTGTTCCGCGGCGTGCCGTTTGACTACTGGGTCACGAGCGTGCCGCACCTGGTGCGTTTCACCAATTTCACCAACGATCTGCTGTCGTTCCAAAAGGAGGTGCTCGGCGGCGGCGGGGGTGCTAGAAGCTTCGAGCTCAACTACATGGCGCTCCAGGTCCTCGCCCGCCGCCAGGCCCGTGTGCCGTCGCAGCTGGGCCCTCCCGGGTCGCTCTGGACTTACCGTGACGCGATGCGCGAGATTATGGACGAAACACACTTGGTTGTTTACGAGTTGGATAAAGCCTTTGTCGAGTTCCCAAAGTATGTGCGCGTGTGCGAATTGGGGCGGCGGAATGGCGTGATGATGCTGATGAATAGTCTGGCAGACACTGCGATGAGGAGCGGCGCCGCCTCTGGAACATGGATGCTGCTAGTCGTGCGTGGACGTCATACAAGAACGGCAACATATTGCTACACATCGACGCGCTGAGGTGGGGCTTGGTATCGTTGAGGAAGGCTGTTCGGGACGGGGAGGAGTGGGCGAGTTTGAAGCGGGAAGCTAGCGGTTCTTGGGGAGGGGGATCTAGGGAAGAGGCGGTTGATGGTAGTTCGTCGGGCGAGGATGTAATGGTTGATTAGTTTAATTTCTCCTAACTTTTCCGGATACGTCGAACAACATGACATTGCCATCGGACGTGCCGGTCTTGGTGGGTCGAGGTTTGGGTTCGTGTAGTAATAGTTATTCCCGATAATAACCACTGCTGACCTGCATATATGTTCCTCATTCTATTCTTGGCTGTCGGGCTCGTATGCCAAGCGGCCCCGTCGTTCACCGACGTCACTCCCGTCGGTGATGACCTCGGAGTTTATACCTGTGCAACCATCGCAAGTTACGTTTGATATTCTTATCACTATACTATGCTTTTTTTCTAGTGGGCTGCGATCACTTCCACAAGGAACGGGACACTTAAGATCTCAGTAATCTTGCTGCTTTGTACAAGATGGTCTTGTTATCTGACACCAACTAATGCAGTACCCTTGTGTTCCAAAAAAAAAACCCGCGAATATATGGAAAACAGAAAGGAGCAGAACATTGAATTCTTTAGAGCTAGTACTACGTGTAGAGGGTCATAACCATCTAATTATCATGTGGGGGGTATATGCATGGCTTCGAGTCTTATCCAGTGCACCTCCATTATTATTTTAAGAGAATGTCTATTTGCACTATGACTCGGGTCTATTTGCATTATGAGCTACACAACCACTACACACAACCCTAGCCCTCGCCTGTATCAGAATACCCGCCGCATCGCGCCCACGGCCGCAAAAGCGACTACATTCTAACTAAGCGCGTGGAATTAAACCCCCTGGATTCGGAAGTTGTATTAGAGCCTCTGTTCTATTTACCCCTATTCTCCGCGTTAATAATTACCACCAGCTGCATTAGCGTTAGAATCGACTTCAGGATTAGAGTTTAGGCACTTTAGCGTGGCAGGCTGTTTCTGGCTGTCTGAGCACCCAGTCAGCCCAGGTAATTGTGTGAATTAACTACCTACTTACCCTGGGAGTAATAACTGCAAATGCGCGTGATGGTAAGGGTGATGGTGGCGATGATGGTGATGATGGTAATGGTTGTGTGGTTGTGTGGTTATAGTGCAAATAGACGTTCTCTATTTAAACACTGGTAAGCAAAACAAAAGCTATATTCGCTGCCAACAGTCAAAAGTCTAAACTTCAACCCAACCTCGACTTACCCTAACCAACCCACCCTTTCTTCCACGCCTAACCTCCACCTCAATGCCCACGCTCACACCGCAAACCTACCTCCGCCAATGTAACCTCAATCTGATGCAGGTCCCTCAAATGCCTCTGCATATTGTAATCCCTCGTAAGCCTACTCCTGCAACCGTGGACATAACAGCGATATGGAAGGGGCGTGACGTGCGTGGTGAGGTGTCGGTTTAAGTCGCGTTGTTGTCGGAATCCGCCGGGGTCGCCGTTTTCGGCGTAGGGGCAGCCTTCGATCGGGCATTTGTTAGGAAGGGAGTGGACTTTTTTGTGTTTACTTGGAAGGGGGGTTAGCTAGATGGCGTGTTGGGGATGAAGGAAGAAGCGGGAGTCCTCTGGTGACAAGAGGGGGAGAAGATCTCTGAAGAGGGACATACTTGAATTTCCATGCGAGATCAAAAGTTAGTGGCTTCAGAGCGCATGCGCCTTCAGTGCATGTCAGAGAGTCTTGTGAAGGCGGGAACGTTGCCTGGGAGGAAGAAGATTCGGCTGGATCCATTGTTGACGTCAGGGCAGGCAAAATAGGGATAAAACAAGGGGGAACAGAAGTCGGCTGATAATCGGAAAATGAAGACTGCTGAGAGAAGCCAGGAGAATAACTCGATGAAGAAGAGAAACTGGACTGTAACGCCCGAGTCTGGTCCTACGGCCCAAACCCGCCACGGTACGGCACTAGTCCACCCCTCTAATACGGGTCGACCCAGTCGCTCGTCTGCATCGAGGCCTCCTGAGTGTCCCCACGTGTATTCGTCGATGAGCCAAAAGTGTGGTCGGCCCAATGCCTCTGCAGCGGATTCAGGGGTTGGGTGGAGGAGCCAGGGATGGGGCCCCAGTCGATGTGCCGGTCGCTGGCCGAGATAGTCTGCTGCGGGTTCACCGTGACTGGAACTTCGGAACTCTGGCGACCTTCAGGCTCAATATTAGCACGAAGGATAAAGCAAGAGAGGGTGGCCCAACTTACCCAATGCTGCAGGAAGCCCGTCATCTGCGAAGGGACCTGGGGTGCCATGGTCTTTGTGGATGGCCGATCAGTATCACCACCACCACATTGAGGAGGATTGCATTGCACTCACCGCCGCCCCACCGCTGGCTCCTCGTATCCTCATCATCTGGATCGTCTTCCATGATCAATAAAGTTCTTACTCGTCTACATGGAGCGGTAACAATTGCAAACCTAACGTTGGAGGCGAAAAGACGAGGACAAAGGACGAATTTTGGAAGGCCTCCCTATGTTTAAATAACCGTCTTGACGCCTGCTCTTCGATGCTCAGCTGCTAGTGCTTCAGTACCCAGCGGCAGGCTTTCAGTTTCTCTCTTGCCCATCTGAGCACATTAGTCTTCCGACAGCCCTGTTCGAAGAGGTGGAATTTCGTGGAACGGCAGCCTGGGATTGTTGAACCAATCACAGCACTGAGGCCTTCTACTGAGCGCATGTTACTGGCCCACGGGTACCCTGCAGGCATGTGCCCGTTATCTTTTGTTACATCATTAATTCGAGTGGCTAATCTGCGAGCCTGGCCCTCCTGTGCCCTCCAATTGAGCGCCATCTCCCAGGATTCGGCAATCAGAGCTGCAGGGTCGAAGGCCTCAAGGCAGGTCCCCGCCCAAAAAATGTAAGGCATGCAATACGGTGCCCGAAAACTCGTCCGGGTGGTATTGGGCCGCTTGGGCATTCAATCTCCACCATCCCCTCTCACCTCCATCACGTCCTCATCTTCATGGCCAAATATCGCAACACCATCTTTTTCCAGTCACATTGATATTTCAGCTAGAAGACATCTACTCACTGCTGTGCATCTATTGTTTGTTTCACACCATGGCAGTTCTCGATTTTCCCGGCGATATGGTGCCACTCGATAAGGACCAGCAAGGCAAGCTGCGCAAGGATCTTCATCCCGCACAGCTTCTGCTCGTGTGTCTCAACGACATTTGCCCCCGTGGACCCCCGCCAAAGCCGTCAGACCCCCCGCCCAATCTCTATCAATCTCCTGAGGAGATGTTTCACACTTTGGTCAACAAGCTCGCGCAGATCCTCGACTTTGAGCCCAAGGGTGACACCATCACCGCCATGGCTGTGATCCTTTTCGAAGGGAAAGTTACTTACGTCTTTGCGTCTAATCAGAGGGGGCCGAATGCCATGAAGAACGCTCGCAAGGGACTTGAAGACGTCCTCAATATCCTCAAGGCGAATCTCGAGGCGCCATCCAAGGAGCCCGACCACGTCATCGAGCAACGTCTGATGGATAAGGTCCTCTGGTGGAACAAAGTTCGCGTCCGGTCCTACCTGACTGCTCTTTCCATAGAACTCGAAAAGTGTATGCCGCGATGCGATATTAGCACCCCAGATGGAAAGGCAGCGAGGGGGGCATTGGGTGATCTGGCCAAGACGTTGCCGGACCTGAAAATGGGGGGCCAAAAGACGGAGACTTGTCCGTTTACCTCCTGCTATCACCGTACTTATTGCCGCTGACCCATGACCTTACAGACATCGAAGCAACCGTCAAGTGCATCAAAGCCATCCAGGCCAACCGAAACTCACCCCTTCAGAAATTCATCTCCGCTCGCTCAGCTGAAGACCACAACATGGGTAAAGGCGGAAGCTGGTCTAACCTCCAGCACGCCGCCGGTCGCCTCTTATCCTACCAATACGCGGTCGAAGTTATTGTTCACGCTCACCATATGTGGGCCGACACCGAACTCTTCCGCGACTTTAACATCGAATCCCTCCGATCCAGCACACCGTATCCCGCTGACACCAATCTGTTCAACGAAACGCCCGAGACCGCAGAGCTTGTCCTCAATCGTTGTCCCGGGTCGGGCGAGCACAAGAAGCAGCTCAAGAAGGACGCCGCAGATCTCGAGAAGTACCAGCTGGAGACGACCTTCCAGCGTCGCTGGACGAAACACGCCGAAGACGAAAAGACGAAAGGAGACAAACGGTTCCGTCGTATTGTTCATGCTGAAGTTCTCCTACACTCATGGCTTCTCGCGACGGAAGGCGGGGTTCGGTCACCCCGGTTCTTCCAGAATTGGCAATACATTGTGAGTCTTTCCACCTCGCATTTCACCTTGTCCTCTGCCCTCCACTCTCGACCAACCCACTCCCCTAACTGGCTACCACAAACTCAACGCTCACTGACCTCCCCATTTCAGGGAACATCCAAACCTCTCTGCCGTATGTGTACCGAATATTTCACCCACGTCATCTCCACCCCCGTGCAGTTCCGCCCCAGTCATCCAAACACCTACCTCAACTTCCGCCTCCCCGATCTCTATGTCAACGGAAGACAAAATGGCAAGGAACAGCGCGAGAAGGAAGCAAGACAGAGGTGGTGTGTAGACTTGGGGAGGTTTAGGGAGCGTGTGTATGCGAGTGTGGCGCGGGTGTTGGGGGAGAAGGTGGCGGAGTGGAAGCGGTTTGATTCGAATACGTATACGGATAGAGTTGATGTGACGAGTTTGACAGGGGATGTTGGGTTTTTGGCGGGGTGGTTTGGGGGGCTGCAGGTTGGGGAGAGATGAGTTCGTGGGAACATGAACGGTCGACGGGTGGTGAGAGTTTGAGGATTTTGGGAAGGCATACAATGATGGCGGTGATCATAGATATACAGCACGTGGGAATCTTGTCATTCCGGATCCGGCCTCCGTTGCCACATACTTCAGACTCCATATCATTCCCACTAGCCCAAGTCGATGCTTCATTAGATTGCTGGCGCATAGGCTCTCACTTTTCCTGACGAGGCATCCATGTCGGTCAGTTGGCTGGGCGAAACTCGCCGAGCGGAGCTGCCTCTGGCAGAGAGACTTCGTAGCGGGTGCACGTTTTCTTGGTCTGGATTTGGAGATGATCTGGGTGAGCTGGATGGAGGAAACACGGCTGGCATGATGTAGCTGTACTCTCACGATATGAGGGGCGATATGAACATAGCTTTCCACCAATACGAAGTTCATCTTGAGAAGGTGGTTTCGCCGACTTCCAGCCCAAAATGAAGGAGCTCTTCGGCAACGCAGACGCAGACCTCGACCAAAACAAACACCAACCCCTGCTTCCCAGGCCCATCCCCATCAAATGTGACAACATTAAACCTAACCCTAACAACAACTCTCACACAACCTGCCCCGGCCGTAACCCCCTCCCTAATCACCCTTAGTACGGCTGGCCCACCCTCCCAATCTGTCTCCCCTACTACACCACCTTTGCCCGCATCACCCCCTAGCCCCGTATATACTCCTCTAATACCACTTTCCTCCCCGCCCCTACCCTTTACGCGATGTACTACTCCCCCCAGTAGCGTGCACTCTACCTAACCGCCTATTAAACGGGCGATATCTCCGCCCTTTATCCTTAAGCGCGGAGCAAAGTTGCGTCTGGGATGAGACGATTAGAGTGATAGTGCAAATGCAAGCCCATCGGGAGGTGCTTGCGTCGTAAGCGGAGATCATGGCCCTCTCAGCGGGACACGACGCTTTAATAGAGGGGTATTCCGCAATGGGTAATCTTGGTGATGATGGTGACACTAAAGAGTAATAACCATCGCGTCTTGGAACGGGGTTGCTGCGGAGAGGGAGGAAGCTGAGGCGGATGGGTTGTGGACCGCTGCTGCTGCGGGGACTGATGACTTGGAGTTAGAGGAGGTTGCGAGGTTGGAGGCGGGGTGGGCGGAGGTTGAGTAGGCAGATGCTATGCTGATGACATGATGAATCAAATGACATGATCAATTGCATTGCTTTGACCATCCTCGAAAGGCGATCATCGTTGAACTTCCACAAGACGGGAGTGAAGTCAGCAGCCACTCCGCCGCCCGTAAACCACGTTGCCCGCTTTCTCTGCAAGGCGTACAGATTCGCCATACATCCCTCACGCATGTCTGCTGCAGAAACGCCGAAGCCACTGACTTCGTGGTCCGGCCACGCCACCACCCGAAGCGGTTCCCCTGGAAGGTCTGGCAACGTGCCGGCCTCCGATATCTTCTGTAGCGTGAGCTGCACGCATAGTGTCCCGCGCTTGCTTCTCGCCAAAAGCACCATAGTCAGAACCGAGTCACCTAAACGCTTTGCGATGCTGTCGAATAGCCTTTGGTTGCCGCCTTCGACAAAGAACTTGTTAATGTCGTTGAGAAATGCCTGTACCCATGCAACCGGGAACGATTTCATGAGCGCGAGAGTCATTACGTTCTGGAAGTCGCCGCGCGAGCCGATGCCGCCACCGGTAGACGGATACATGGCGGCCAGTATCGGCTCGACAACGTTTACCCTCAGCAAACCAAACCGGGAGTCGGGGTCACAACGGCATCGCCGCCCACGCCTACAGATACCCCACGGCTGTCTGATGTGGAGCTGAGGGACGTCTTGGTCCCGCGCCAGCAGGGCTGCGCAAGCTTCTCACGGAATAGCGCGACCTGTGGATATCTTTACGACGGCGAGCCCGTGGCATGCTCCTCGACAGACCACTGCGCAACATCAGGTGGCTCTCTCGGATGTTGCTCTATCAGCGGCTGCGATGTGACGCCGGCCGTCTACTGGACCGCCTGCGTAGGCTATTCGGTGTGCGCGTCCCAATATCTGATCGGCGCGAACACGATATGCTGCAATGAGATTTCGCACCCGTTTTGCGTCACGGCCGTTTCCAGCGCCACCATCGGCTCTTCCAGCAGTCTTCTCACCATCTTCATCTGCGGGAACAACATCAGACACCCCAGCCCGAGGCACCCCCTCCGCCTTAACAACCCTACACCGCTCCCGGCCCAGATCCAAATCCAAGTCCCCAGAATTACCAACCAGCCACGGCCTACGCTTCCGCCACCGCCCCGGGACCAACACAATACGCGACACAATACGCCTCCCAGCCAAACGAGCCCGTCTACCAGCAGAGTTCGGAGCCTTCTACGCCGTATTGGCCTGGCTCTGCGGGTAGTGGCGGTATGAGCAAGAGTCCGTTTGAGGAGCAGGTAACTACTGTGTCGGGGAGTCCGGGGAGTGTGCAAGTGGCTTCGTTTCCGACTCCGAACTCGCCAGATCCGAGGGCCTCGCAGTTTTCGTCGGCGGCGCCGACGGCGGTGGGATCGCCGAGGGAGGTTACTCAGTTTGGGGGGGCTGTGGAGTTGGACTTTTAGTATGGGCGATGCACGCCGTTGATTGCTGTTTCCTCTGTCGGAAACCAAGCCCCCACCCGAGCCCTATGGCGGCACACTTTACCCGCCCTGCTGCGAATCATAAGTTATCCAGTGAAAGCACGGTCCTACGTGTTTGTGCTTTTCGTGCAACTCCGCCTAGCCCGTGGCAAACAATAGCGCCGAAACTATAAGTCTGCTGCTTGCGAAGGAGGGAGTTGCTCCGTGGGAAAAGCATCAGGAAATGAGATCCCGGCGTTCTTGCAAGCTAGAGCTGTCACCTCTGCGCACTGCTATGGGTTTGCTTCTCAGAATCAGAACATAACATTATACTCCTCACCTCCCTACTCCAGCAATCTCAACGACGGGCAGCCCTCAACACTGTAAAATTCCTTGCCCCTGTCCGACGAAAGGCGCCAAAGTAATCCTCAAATTCGAAGTCCTCAGGACCCACGCTGAGAGGCTCCAAATCGCCCGGACCAAACCGGCGGAAGAAATGGCCTACTGCAACATAGAGTTCACACATGGCAAGGGGCTGTCCAATACAGATCCGACCACCTCGGGAGAAGGGAACAAAGTACTTCTCCTGGAGAGACTTGTCCGGGCCCAGCCACCGTTCTGGCTTGAAGGATGCCGGATTTGGGAAGGCGGTGGGATCACGATGCATCAACCAAGCTGACATGGACACCGTGGTCTGGGGAAGAAAGCATTAGTTATGACACGTTAGGTTTTCATCGAGGCGTTAGATAAGGGGAGGGGATACTTGGTATCGCTTAGACATACCCCCTTTTCCAAGACATGGCCATTGAAAACTGTCACCTCAGGGACGACCCGCGGAAGGGGATGAAGAACTCCATACGAGAGCCTGGTCCCTTCCTTAATCACACCAGTGAGATACGGCAGCTTCTCCAACGTGAGAAAAGACATCTTGGTCGGGTCGGGGAACGCATCGACGAGCTCCTTATGCAGCTTCGCGTGGACCGTTTTGTCACGCAGCGCGTGAAACGCGCACATTGTCATGGCGTTGCCGGCTGTCTCGGACGCTGCGCCTAGGAAGCCAAATCCCTCGTCCACCATGTGCTGAATGCTTGGCGTTTGGTAGTCTTCCGTCTTGGGGGCGCTGGGGTTCATGATGGTGTGGTAGATGGTGCCTCTATCGGGTTCGACCCCATTGTTGACTTCGTCCACGACTCTCTCGACGTCCTTCTTGATGACTTCTAGCATGTCCATCATGCCGCTGACGATAGGGTTCGCCATCTTAGCCAGCCAGGGCGGCATGGCTTGCATGGGCGCCTGCAATACTGGCGCGATCTGGAACACGTACATCATGGGGACGATAGTCCGAGCCAAAGTGTTGAACCAGCCGCCCAAGTCGTCCCGGTCAAGTGAGTTCCAAGAGACACCGAACATGTACTCGCTAATTACGTCGACCGAGACGGCCCTGAATCCCATGGCGATATCTGTCCGAACGCCACGCTCCGAGTCGGCTTCGACGCGGGCCATCAGCTTGGCCACCTTGTTTTGTACAACGTGCTCTTGTTCTAGAACAGAGCGGCGCGAAAAGAACGGGTTGAAGATCGCGCGGTATTGTCGGTGCTCCTCATTGGATGTGATGGAGAAGAGCGCCGTGGCCGCCCCGGCCCGAGTATAGAATGTGGGATCTTTGTAGAATTTGGTGTTCATGTTGTAGATCTTGTCGTAATTCTCGGGATCGGTCAGCAGCACCTCATTAGGCGCGATGCGAATAACCGGTCCTACGTGAAATAAGTCAGTTCATATGGTCTGTTTTCTGATCAACAGACTTGAAAGCTGGCGGATGCTACCATATTTGGCTTGGAACATCTCAAACTGGAGGTAATAGGATCCATGGTTGATATAATCGTAGTAAAATCGATACAAGTCTGTGACGGAAGCCAGAAATGGTCCAGGAATCTTAGCGAGTGGATGGAAGTATCGGAGATAGATGATCCTGCTCAGCACCAAGAGGAAAGCAAGTACGCCTCCGGCATAGAGCTGTGTAATGGCTGCCATTCTTCCACGATACCCAGGAGAAGCTCGAGCAAGGGAGCTTAGAGCCAGACCAGATCGTACAGGACTTGAATTCCCCTAAAAGTTTGATGTTTGATCTGCCTTATCAATGCTGTTATCTTCTCCTCAGTTAATCAACTCTAATTGGTCATGAAAACCGCGCTCGCTGCGTTCTGGCCCCCACAGTGGAAAGCGGGGTTGCATATTTTTCGTAATACCATGCATGCCGTTATCGGCCCGAACACGGGTTTTGGAAGAAGCACTGCACTCTGGATATGATGGATTTGAAAGGGGTTGCAACTGCGTGATTGTATAGCTTGTGTTGTGTTTTTTTTCTGTTCCTCTAGCTCTGGCTGGAAGCCAGAGACTCCTTTATAGACTATCCCGCAGGATTCAGACTTCGTCACTGCAGTGACTGAGGCTTACTGGCGCTTTGGCAGTGCCAGGCATCCAGTCAGCTTCGCTGAATAGATGGCCGGGAACCCTTTCCATCTGACAAGTTATAACCCTTACGGTTACAGCTATCAGACTGCAATATAAATGACAATGGCCTTCCCGCCCGTATAGTAAGAAACTGTAACACGAAGCTCTCTGACTATGCATTGGAGCCCGACGAGTGATTGTGCGCTTGGTGATGAGAAAGCACAAGCTGCATTGGCACTTGCATTTGGACGCAGTTGGGAGAAACGGGACGTCCGAAATATTAGGCCGCAGTCAGTGCTGCATCACTCGCAAAGATGGAACACCATCATAGAGAAGGCGGTCACCAATAAACGTTGGTCTTGGGGAGATGTTGCTGCAGCTGTGTGCCGAGTAACATAAAGTGCGGATGGAAGTGTATCAGGGCAATGGGAATTTTTTCGAGCACAGCCTCAATCACCCTCCGTCGAATGATTGCGTTCATTATGGAGGCGAGTGATAACGACAGGAGCGGCCAAGGCTTCGAGGCGCATAACCCGAGTGGGATGCTGTCACACTTCACCCACTGATAGATTCTCGGTCAGGCTGCATGGCGTTTAAACAGTCATTCACCGGTCTCAGTGGGAAGGCATGCAGGGCACAAGGTATCATTGTTTCTTCTCAGAGCCTTCCGGCTCAGATGCTGCACCGAGAAGCTATCCATTTTTTATGTACCTGTACATGTAGTGGTGCCGGGACTTGGGTATTATGGTGTCGCTGAATATACCCACCAAACTGCGCAGGACCTAGCAATGCCAGCAAGCCTCCACTCAGAAGTGAATTGATGGCTCACGTTTTAAAAAATCCTGGCTTGAGTTAACTACATCAGATCGGAGCATTTTTACACTTGTGGAACACAAAACAGAGCGGTTTTCTGGCCGTTCGGCAAAAGAGTGATGGAATTGCTTATTCTAGATAAAAAGGAGACGGTGGCAGAGAGCCAGTAATATAGTGGTGGAAGGTGGCAAGTCACGTGGCCAACCAGGTGACCATATTGTATCACAACACTATATCTATTTTACCTACTTATCCTATCCTAACGCCCGGCCAACCAGGCCGTGGGTGGGATGGAGCGTTCCACTCGGATGTGGACCAAGGGGACAGCAAGGCATTCCGGCGTGGCCCGACGTTTGGTGATGATGCAACCAAAGTTTACGCGCATTCCTCCGGCGGCTGCCACAAGGGCAACGGCCAAGGCAACCTGTGCGTGGCATTCAGCAACATCAACGACGAGATCAAGGACTGCATGAAAAGCTATGCGCAGAAGGAGCAGAGCTACCATGGTGGTTGGTTCCTTTGGACTACCATCCAGTGTCGTGATGGGGTGTCGACGGGGCAGACTAGCATGACGCTTTGAAGGGAGAGGATGGGAGATTTTAGAGGAGATAGACCAGAAAAAGGGCAGTAGGAGAAAGTGTCCCGGTTTGGGAATTCGATTTGTTTTGTAGCTACCCCCAGTATTTCGATCGCAACTATGAAAAGCTCTCATTATCCCATTTCTCTACGTTCATTGGCATCAGAACCGGTTTCAAGGACTCCATCGAGAACGGTGCTTATGTAAGATAAGTTCTTGCTTGAGATCTGATATTACGTCTATAGGACTACTCTCTAATGCACTGTACTTACTCGGCCTTGATGACCTTGACTCGACCCTCCTTTTTACTACCCTTGGGCACCCTTGCAAGCCAGTACACACCTACAGCAGCCAGGGCATTGAACACCGTATATGCCCAGAGAATTCCAAAGTTTCGCCACCTGTCGTTATACCGGATCCCCAAAAACTCCAAAAACACGTCCGTCTGTCCGATTGGGCAGTATTGGCACTGCCCTGTGGCATCGCTGTCGACGAGATACCCGCCTCGTGTGGATATGTACGGCGCCATGAAGGTACCGCAGGTTGTTCCGTTGTTGGATTGAAATGAGAGAAGCTCAATGCCAGAGCAATGCACATCACTGTGCGATAGACCGACAGAGAGAACAGCGCTGACGAGGTAGGTGAAAGGCGAGAGGTAGTACATCCAAGTCCAGAAGCCAGGCATTGCGGTGGGAGAGACGAGAATTCTGTTGTGTCAGCTTATTCGCATGGAGAAACTGAGCTGTGGGACTTACCCGCAAAACACCAGCCAAAACGTAAACAACCCACTGGCAGCATTTCCGGCAGCCTCGGCAGTCTCGATCCCCGCCTGGATAAGATACCCAAAGGTGGTCGTGAACATGAGGAACACCCAGAGCAGCAAGAACATGGCGGCACCGCGCTCCTCGACCGTGTTTGTCGGGATGGCATTGCGGTAGAACCCGATGGGGTAGTACCACGTCACAAACATGAGCACCGACACGGCCGTGTTCCAGGCCAGTTCGGTGAGCAAGTTGGACATGAAAAATACAGGCCACGAGTAGACCTTCGAGGGGCGCTCGCGGGCCTCGTACAGATCGCGTTGTTCGACGAAGCTGGGTAGAATCTGTGGGACAAAGTTGGGGAAGATTGTACTATTCCTGTCAGTATCATCGTTTCAACACACGGTGAGGGTTGACTTACACCAGCATGAAGATGCTGAACGACTGGTTTTGGAGCCCCTGGATTGTGTTGTCTGAGTTGTAGAACGACAGCCCGAGAAACAAGCCCTGCAAAAGTTAGCGGCATCCCAAAGCAATGCACGAAATTCACTCACCGTGAGCGTTGTCAACGCAATCTTCGAGTAGATGTAGCTTGGCGAGCGCCAAAACTGGAGATTGACGCGTTTCAGACACTCCCACATCTGCACAGACAACGGTGCCGCGAATTCCCAGTATTCCGGACCTTTCGCGTCTTTCACCACTGCCGCGCTCTGGCCCTTTTCTTGCAGTATTGTCTCCATCGCGTCTAACTCTTTCCTAACCTGTGCGAGTTCGTCACTCCCTCGCCACACCTCAGGCCAGTCGATATCGCTATGTGATCCGGGGACGCAGCCAATCGTTTCCATCAACCACTCGGCAGGGTTCGCCTCTTCGGGGCAAGTAGGTGCACCGTTTCGTTCAAAGTAGGATGTTAGCCTTTTGCAACCAGGACCGATGTCACCGAAATAGGCCGGGCGGCCGTTGGGCGCAAGAAACAGGAGCCGGTCAAAGCGCTGGAACAAGGGTGCGGAGGGCTGATGGATCGTGCAGAGCACGGCCTGGCCATGTTGTTTCAGGGTTGTGAGCAAGTCAAGAATCGACCATGCAGTTTGGCTATCGAGACCCGACGTAGGCTCGTCGAGGAAAACGAGGAGTTGTGGTCGCGCGGCAAGTTCGACGCCGATTGTCAGACGCTTGCGCTGTTCTACGTTCAGGCCTGGGTGCGTCAGTCAATTGAACTTTACGTGAAGGAGGTAGGGTGGTTACCTTCGCCGGGAACACCGACGACTGCCTCGGCATATTCTTCCATTCCCAGAAGTTTGATGACCTCCTCGACATACTCGAGCTTGTCCTTCTTAGATGTCGTCACGGGTTGGCGCATCAACGCGCTAAACTGCAGGGATTCCCTGACGGTGTCGGTGGCGAGATGCAAATCGAACTGCTGGGCGTAGCCAGTCTTGCGCTGAAACGAGGTGTCCCGCAGTGAACCGTCGATGAAGACATCGCCAGCTACAACACCAATGGTGGTTCGCGTTGCCAGGACATCGAGAAGGGTTGTCTTGCCAGCTCCGGACGGCCCCTGCGCGAGTCAGTATCAGGTCAACAAACTCAGATCACAGGGCATTCTCAAGATTCAGTGAGGCATATTCGGCAGACAGGGAGGCCCGTTCAAGATGCAAGTAAGCCTTTTCAGAATGCAGGAAGGCCTTTCGAAATGAGAGGAACCCTACCATAACGAAAGCCATGGGTGGTATTCACAGGTTGAACGTACCAGAAGAGCAGTCACGGTTCCAGGCTTGATCCAACCGTCAACGTGGTCCAATATCCGCTTGTTTTCCTTGTTCACCGTGATATCGAAGCAAATGTCCCTCCAGTGGAAGATCGACGTGTGCTTCTCGATCGACGGTATATCTGGGGCTTCAGCTGCGGCATCCACCTTCGATCCCACCGGATTTTCAACATCTGCTGTTGGGGGTAGCAGAACATGTCCGCGGCGGAAGACGAGAATCTCGCCCTTTGACTTCTTCGACGACACAAGCTCCGCCGCAACGATGTATGTTCCGAGGTAGAATATTGTGAACGCAACGAGGACCCCGAAGTTCCTGCGAAAGTTAGCGTTCCCACTGCTTCTCCCGGTCCAAATCACAAAACTCACCGCCAAAGATGACTTCTCTCATACCCAAAACTCAACCTCAGATAGTCTTCTCCTGAAACGACATCCAGTCCGGCCTTTGCACCAACAACCGAACAGATCCGGCTCAGCTCTCCGACCCCGTCATACCCCGGACCCTGCGGCACAAATCCTGCACAGGGAAACTCTCGATCCCAGAATTCGTTCACCATCAGGCTCTCATACGCGTATGCAATAGGGTTGACATAACGTATCCACCCAAACCACGGCACCATCAGAGCCGGCGGGATGGCGAAACCAGTGAATATGATGAGTGAGAGGATTATCAGAGCAACCGGCACCAGCGCTTGCACCAGAGTCTTACTGAGCGCGCCAAAGGTCCTGTACATGTGTGACATGACGAGGGTAGTAGTGAATGAGAAGAGCAGGAATACGAAGAAGGCTTCGGGAGTACGCCGCAAGTTGGTCATAAAATAGAGCACGATGTTGAAGAAGATGGCATTGCCGACTTTATAAGGCATATCCGTCACAAGGCCGGCCATGGCTTCGGCAGATGGGTGGTAGAAAGCGTATCGGACGTGCTTCTCGACGATAGGGCGTTGGGCGTACAGGAGGTTTATCTAATGGATGTTAGTTGAGGGTCTCTTTGCACTATGATCCCACATATAACACCACCCAAGGCCTAGAACTTGATCCCATAGACCTTATCGCATTTTGACGAGGCCTTCCTGCATTCTCAAGAGGCCTATCCTAATGCAGCCAAGGGCCTCGCGCGGCGCAATAAGGTCTCTCATAATGCGGGCAAGGCCTCCCACGACCCAATTAAGGGTGACGCGGGTAAGGCCTGTTGGATAGCTGCTTAGGCCTTGCTGGCCTGACCACAGGGCTGTGTAATGTGTGGGGTCATAGCGCAAAGAAACGTTCTCTAGTTGAGACGCACAGACGAAGGGGAGTGGTGACATACCTCCATGGCACTGGCAAACGCGTTGAGGAGAAGGGAAAGGAATATTAATACGCCGCGGCTGTAGAAGCTGTTGGTCGTGCTGTCGAGGTTGTAGAAGACGCTGGAGATGACGAGGGCAAGACAAGAGTTGATAACGACGCCGGTGATCGTGATGGTGCCGTCTCGCTTGAGTCTTTGGAAGCCTCGACGGGTGCAAAGAGATACCTGCTCAGAGAATGATAGCATGTAGGGCTCGTCTGGTGATCTGCGTCATGTTAGAGCCGCCTCACACTTGGGAAGATGTCAACACCTACTGCGACCTCGTCTGCCGAAAGTGCTTCGCATCCAGCAACTGCCTCACATTGGCGCCGCCAACCGGATACGCCGCGTCAAAAGCCCGGACATCTTTCATCAGGTTCACGTACAGCGCACTCGACTTCCAACGCTGCACAAATTCTTCCGGTGTCCTCGGCACTGCCTTTTCCATGCCGGCTCTGACTAGCCGCTCTGAGCTGGTCACACTTGTGAGAAAGTCCGGCGTGGTCTGCCTCGGGGCCCTCTCGAATCCCAGCTCTTCAAAGTACGCCGCGGCTTCGGCACACGGACCGAAGTAGATCTGCCGGCCGAGATAAAGTACCGTGACCTTGTCGAACACCTACTCCAGTTAGCATCCCTTTCCCACATCCTCATCCAAGACAGGGACTCACGTCGTACGCAACCTGCGGCGCTTGGTACAGAGCAACTACAGCCGTCGCCCCCGCCATCTCCGCTCCAACCTTCAACACCCGACAAAACTCGACAGCGTTCGCGCTATCCAGGCCCCTCGTACTGTTATCCCAGCACTGCAGGCCCGCGCCGCTGAGCATCGCCTCCGCAATACTCACCCTCTTCCTTTCGCCCCCGGAAACACCCCGTACCATCTCACTCCCCACATTTGTGTTCTTGACGCCCATCAACCCAAACGCCGCGAGCGCCACATCCTTCAGCCGTTCCGCGAAAACCTCCCTCGTAACACCCGGAAAGATCCCACTCGGCGGGGCGCGTGCCTTCGCTGCGAACGACAGCGTCTGGTCGACCGTAAGCTGCGGGAAGTGCACATCGTGCTCAGCCATGTATATCGCCTCGCCGCGGAACTGGCGGCGCATCTGGTCGGGTGGGATGCCCTGGTAGTTGAGATGCGATCCATCGTCGACAGTCAGACCGTGGATGTCACCCGAGATGGTCTTAAGGAGGGTGGAGCATCCCGAGCCGGGGCGACCGAGGACTAGGAGGAGCTCGCCGTGGGGGATGAGGCCGTCGAAGGAGTGGAGGATGGGGATCTTGCGGGATGAAGAGCCTGCTATGCGCCGGAAGAGGGAGGCGAGCGCGAGGGGGATGTTCGAGACTGTTTTTTGGTAGTCGGTAGGCGTTGTGGAGCCGGAGACGGAGAGGTTGTGGAAAGAGACCCCGAATTGCTGGTGAGGGAAGGGAGTTTCGGCGGAGGAGGTGAAGCGCGTAAGGTTGGTGAGCCACGCACGGATGGAGAAGGACTGGTGGTGGGGATCGAGGAGCGGATTGGCGACGGGCGAGGCGAATGGGTTCTCAGGAACGTCGGGAAGGCCATTGATGGTGATGCGCGAAGCTGCTTTGGATGTCAAGCTTTCAGGGGCGCTTTCCGAGGCCATCCTCTCCATTGTTGATGTTTGCCCTGCGGGAGAGTCGGGGAGTTGCATAAGGTCGCAATCACGGAGGATGGATCAAATTGGCGACCAGTTGTTCAGAGTTCGAGGTCCAGCTCAAGCTCCACCGCTCCTTCCAGAAAAATTAGAAGCAGTGATTTCGGACGGAAAGCGCATTGCGATCGCAGCAAGACCGTCTGGGAGCGGCGAGCCCCCAGGTTAACCCAGACACAACCATTGTGCCGCGTACCGAGCGCACAACACTGCATTCTGAACATGGCATTAGGCGTCTGCAGCTCTGATGTAACACGCGCCTATTCGGGTGTTAAGTCCCTGAAACGAAACATCCAATGGTGGTGTGGGGGTTAGACTGCATTTTCTCGCAGGAGGTCGGCCGGAAGGGTCTGGCCCGGGAGTTCTTGGCATCTTCTCTCGGCGGTGAGCTGCAGAGCGGAGACACTCCAGCACCCTCGACGAGCGTGCGATACAGTGCGCGAACGGCGCAGCGCTGGAATTCCACGATTCATTTTCTGGTCCAGGGACTCGAATTGTCAATGTTTCGTTTCATCTCTTTGTTTCGTTTGTTCCGTTGCCACGGGTAGATTTCAAGGGGCGCATCGTGCGCGCAGGCCGCGTCCCTGAGCAGATCATCCGAAGTGACCCCGCATCTGAGCGGCCGAAGAAGGCATGCCCACAGTGTTCGCACGGAGAGTGGTCGCCAGATCTGGAGGTCGAAGCTCGGGCTAAAAGAGAGGGTCCCTTATCTCCGTGCGGAAAATGCGTTCTTGGAATTCACACAGTCTTGTTCCGGGACGGTAAGGCTCTGGCTTATCACATCAGAGGCCTTTCTAAATGCAGGAAAGCCATTTCAGAATGCAGAAAAGACTTTTAACATGCAGGAAGCTTTTCAGTATCAATGCAGGTGTTTCCAGAGTGGGAGATGGCCTGTAATAACGACAGCCATGGGCGGTCTTTACAGTGACCCTTTCTTTTGGGCCAAGCCTTCGTATCTGGCTTGGCTGCACTGTGCGCCGCTAGGGCCGCCGAATCGGCAGGCGCGCTCCAAGACCTTGGTGGTGACCTGCATGTGTTTGGGCAGAACCAGAGAGCATCCGCCCGGAACAGAACGTTTCCGAGCGAAGGGTGTGAGCCACTGGCCCGGAACTTCCCACGAACTGCCCGCTGCCGACGAGATGGATTTGCCCGCAGATGCGATGTCCTGCACCGCAATTCCCGGGACCGAATGAGGCTACAGAAATCATTCTCAAGAGCTTTCCGACGATGACCACCCTCCACGCTGGAAGTCCGAATTGGCGATCATTGCCGGCTCTCCTGCGGCGCAGCGGGGCCGCAGTGTGAAGCTCACCAATCCAGACGCCGCGGCAATCCAACAGCTCGGAACTACCTCTATCCGTGCGACAACCTCGGAAGCTAACCCGAACTGGCGTTTGAGAGCGACGTCCGTTAATTCCCTGATCCTCGGAATGACTAAATAAGTGGAGAATTGGAGTGTTGACTTCCCAGCTCCACAGCACGGTGTGGAAGGCGTCCAAGAAGATCGGTTGCGCCTTTAGCACAAACCTCTGCACCCAGAACGCGAACCAGGACCGGTGGTTCCACTGCGAGTTCAATCCCACCGGCAACATCACGCCGTACTATCCTGGAAATTTCACTGTTTGATTACGATTTGGAATAGGGAAGAGAATATTGAGAACAAAAAGCTGGTCTGCGGTCTCTCGTTTACATATCCCAATTTGGCCATGGTGATTCTCCTTGGTGGGCGCATACATCTGCCTTCTCCAAGACCACCTCAAACCAATGCTTGAATTCGGACCCCCGGCAGCGTCGCACGAAGTATAGATGTCGTCGCGCTCCCACTCGCCAAGATTTCCCTGCTTTTCCCCCATCCCGCACAAACGATTCCGAATTCGATGAGCCTTATTACTCCTTTATCCTTCTCGTCGTTGTCATTGTCCTCCTGCTCCTCCTCCGCCTCCTCCGGAAAGATATGTTTTACGTAGTTGCTTCGATTGAGTTGATAGAGTCATCAGAGCCTCGATTGCCACAGGCACAGCCACGAGTTCGTACCCCTTGGTCGCAGGGTCGAGCAGGGTCCTGCAACCTACGATCTGCTAAGCCGACTAACTAGCGGCACCTTCTATAGGGCGATGAAGAAGTTTAGGAAGAAGTTTACGGTTATGTGAGATAAGCTTCAGAGGACAAGGGTTGGAGGGGTTTGTGCGTGTGGATTTTGGTGGTATGATCTTGAAGTACAGTTATCTTCTTTCCATTCCTCTACTTTTTAGTTTTTCTTGTTTAGCGTGCCTGATGGGGGGCCTGGAGCTGAAGCGCATCATAGTGGCTAATGTGAGCTAGCCCAAGGCCAAGCGGTTAAAGGAGATAGGTTAATTTACGCAGTTTACGCTCGAGCGGGATGCTAAGGGATGGCAGAACTTTGTCCGGGAAAGGAGACCGGAGGAGGACTCCGGGGGTCAGTTAAGGTTTAAAAGCGGCGGCAAGGTGAAGCGGGAGCTGCAAGTTAGGAAATAATGCTGTGATAGGGGGAGAATAGAGAAAGATGCATACACACAACACGCACTGCGTTTACCTATCTAGTTACTGCAGCCTGTTTACGCAGACCATCGGCACAATGGCAGCGCTGCTAAAAGCAGCGTCTGACAGAAGCACGCATCGACGGGGTAGGGAGGTAGAAAATTCTTGAGAATGAGGCTGTCTCAGCTCGCCGAATCCGTGGGCCAATACACGGTTACGACCAAGAGGCAAATAGTACTCCTTATCTCAACCAATGAGGCGCATTAAGGGTATTAAGGGTTGATTGTGCGTCAATTCCACATTCTCAGGACGACATCAAGTCGTACCTAACCGCCTCGCCTGTCTATCTGGGCGTAATACCCTGCTAGGAAAACAACTGCTTCCACCAGCCATCAGCATCATCAATCACGTACTGACATTGAGAGCCGTCACAAGGGCATATCTCTCATCAACATGACAAGCAACATGCCACTGAGCACACACGATGACGCAAAGAGAGTCCAATAAACGAGCACCACAGTCTGCCCAAAAGCCCCTCGCCGCGCTAATACCATCCCCAAAGATGTGCAGGCGCTGCCAAGCGAGGCCGTGATGCCAAAGGCCATTCCGGCATCAGACCTCAAGCGCTTCGTCTGATGCCCCGGCTTCATGATGAGTGCAAGAAGTCCATCAAGGACAAACGACACCGCAAAACATGACCAAATAAACCAATGGCACATATGTCCTCTGTGATTAATCGGCATCTTGCTGCCGGTGGCCGGCAGCACCGCGTCGCATGCCCCGTAGCCAGCGGGGACCATCCCAGGTGAGCCATGATCGTCGGTCCCTTGTTGGGAAATGTGACTGTGAATTGTGTTAGCAAAGTCAGCGTCTTGACGCTGCCGAAACTGGGGCTGGGCGAAGTCGCTTGACCTTGTTGTGTCGTATTGCTGGGTGGAGGGTCTCCACTTCTTGATTGGATCAGTGTCGGAGGGAGGGTTGAATGCAACAATGGCGATCCCCGAGAAGTTCCACTCCGCATCTGGGTTAACTTCTATGCAATAAGTGTCTGCACCATGACCGATACAGCTGTCGTCGCTTCCATGATCATATTAGTTCCAGTACCCAGTCTGTGGTGACGCCTGGGCAGATACGCTCTTGCTGAAAGAAGGCCGCTCGCTTGAATAAGGCGAAGTGGTCGAGGATTCTGCATAGGACGTAGCTGCGCTGATATGGTCCGCTGGAAATGCGGCTTCTAATTTTGAAAGTAGGCTCGAGCACTTTGCAAAGAGTGGAGAGTAATCTCTTCTCGTGAAGTTCTTCGGTTGGGATAAAAAGGAACTGTTAACACGAGACCCAAGGGCTGATGATCCAGTCCATTTCTTGTACTTTTTTAAAATATTTCCGAAAGCGACAGCCTGTGCGCCTACGAAGCGCTGAAGGGACTGAATATTATCGCCAAAGTGCAGTAGTTCGTCCTTGACTGCTGTAAATTGACGTTGTCTTCTCCTATTTTGGCTGTTGGAAGCTACACAGGGGGTGGACAAGCGGTATATCTAATTCGAAAAGTGTTCTAGTTTAAAATATTAGCAGATGTAACAAGATGTAACAGGTAGGGTTTATGCTTAAGCGACGAGTGATCTCATCTGCCTTGCTCGAAACAGCCATTTCACCACCCTAAAATCGACGCCACAGATTTCCCTTCCCTTCTTCGGAACTAAACAGTTGCCGCCTTAGCCTGAGCCAGACTGAGCTAGACTGAGCGAGGGGGTCACAGTTCTGAGCTGCCTCAGCTACAGTCGCCACAGGTTCTGCTTCCACCTCAGCCCGCCCGAATCTTTCCCTCCTCTCGCGGTTCAATTATGCCTTCTCCAATTACCTGCGGTTCGGGAGCTTCTCCGAGCCCGGTGGAACTGGGCAAGTGGAAAGTGTTGATTTCGATGGTAGGGAAGGAGCGTCGGCTATTGGTCACCAACCAGGCGACGCATGTCTAGCTGCAGCTGTACAATTCGGCGCTTTGGAAAAGCAAGCTTACCTATGCAACCTAATTTCCTCCGTGAGGGGTTCCTCAAGAAAAGGCACCCTTTGATTTTCTCCGCTCTTTAACAGCGCTCTCTGACAGTAGCCGCCATGTACGCACCTCTTCACTCTGCTCTGCGGTCTGACGGAGGTCGCTTTCGTCTTCTCCAGCTCCAACCAGGGCGGGATGGAGATCCACTATCTGCCGCATTGCTCCCAGTCAGTCTAACAGACCGCCACAGTTACGAAGCGCTGTCATACGTCTGGGGGCCCCCGGAGAATCAAGGCTCCATTCTGGTGGATGGAGAGACCCTCGCCATCCGGGCAACTCTTTTAACCTTCCTTGTCGCGCTGCGACGGGCCGATACCTCCCGGCTGGTTTATGCGGACGCCATTTGCATCAACCAGGCCGATGATCTGGAGAAAGGTCATCAAGTGCAGATGATGGGAGAAATATACCAGAACGCGACAAAGGTTCTGGCGTGGCTTGGACCAGGGAGTCTCAAAACAACTTTACTGTTTGACGTGGCCAAGCGAGTATCCGCAGATGATTACGGTAGTCCTGCCGATGGGGAGATCCAAGGGTCTTGGAGACGCGACATTTCCCTCGCAGCGGAGATGGCGTCCTTGAGGAGCACGCTGGACGAGGTCATGGAGCGTGACTATTGGAAACGAGCTTGGATCGTCCAAGAATGCCTCCTCGCCAAAGAGGTTGTCTTCTGCTTAGGCGACGCGGTTGTCACATGGGACCAGTTCCTGTTGGTTCACATGATGCTCCTAAACAAGCCACCGGTCGCGAGACGCTACACTTGGGCGCGCCTGATTTCCGGCTTCACGCGCTTCGACCACCTCGCAGGGGAGCGGGCGAACATCGATGACTACCCGCAGTCGCTAGCGCGCATAGTCAACAAGTTCCACACCACTGAGAGCACGGTTCCCCACGACATGATCTACGCTTTCTTCCGACTCCTCCGGGTGTCGCGGCCCGACCACCCCGGCCGCCTGATGGTCGACTACGGGATGCCTACGTCGTCACTCTACCTCCGCGCAGGATATGCCTACTTGGTTGATCCCGGAACAGCCATGCCGCACAGAGTCCTCCCGACGCTCCTGCATATGCTCAAACTCACTTCTCTAGAGGCGTTCCATGCAGTGCTTGCCTTGATCGATCCCGAGGAGTTGCTTAGTCCGGTTGACTGGATCGTCGGGGCATGGGACCCGGCCGAAACACCCGCCGGCAGGACGTTTCGGAAGGAAAGGAAGTGGGAAGGGCTCGCATATATGGACTGTCATGTTGCTGATTTTACGACATTGGTTCGACTTTTGGATGCTAGGGAAAACCGGCACAGTTCCGGTTGAGAAGCGGGCCTCTTCTGGCCCTCGGTATTGCCGCTGCGCGCACCTTCTCTCTATGGCTGAATTCCGTCATTGGAGACAGGATAAGGGTTCATCAAGACAAAGCCACTCGAACCGGGTGCCTGTGACACGTGATGCGCCATGTATCCTTCAAAAAGGTCGGGTTCTAGACCTAAAGTCCTATAAAAGCCGCCCCTTGAAATCTTACAATGTGCTCTCTGCAATAGGAAATCCCCACTCCGCAAGCAATCGAAGCGAGCACTAGGTACCATAGCGACCAATATGGCCACAAACCACAGGTCCTTGTTTGTTGCGTTCACAACGGCCGCTGGCGGCGCCATTGAAGTCCGCTCCGCCAGATCCGCTCCAGGCGCCTCCATCAAACCTGTCACTATCGAAGCCAGCCCCAGTCGGTGCGGTGGTTTATTCATTGAAGAACAGCTTCCACTGTCCGAGTACAAGTCCTTGTGAGAGCCAAGCACAGGCCGAGCGCAATCTCAAACATAATTCCTACCTAAGGTAGCTACACCTCCAGCACAGACACACCGTCTCGCCATTCTCCGAGTGTTCTTCCACTCACGAACCCCATGGCTTTTGGATTTTGAATCGTGCTCTACGCTTCAGAGATCTTGTGCCTAGAACGAGTTAACGCTTGCCATTAGGTAGCAACACATGAAAACTAACTGTAATGCTTCCAGGTCGTGCCAGTTCTTCAAAGAAGGAGGCAACGGTGATCGGCCTTGGGGAATGGTAGGAGACCCACATAGGGGGAGGCAATCGCGAGTTCACACAAACGATGACCCGGAATGCCACTTATAGGCGTCCTGTCGGGTGTCATCCATTTTCCGTCGACGGACTTGAGATTGCTTAGAGCGACGTTTGGCAGTTAGGGTTGATCCTAGTGAGAGCGACAGAATAGAAGGTGTCGACGAGCTCTTGCCCGGGGGACGCTCGAAGCTGATTCCATAGCTCCACATGTGTTTCCGCTCGATTGGTTTCTGTGTTGAATTGTTAACGTACGCCAACGTGTCCATGTTCACGGCTGCGCTGCCCTTTCCCTCACGATTAGTCTGATGGAGGTCTTCCTGCCACTTGACATTGATGGAAACCTAACTGTATTTGTCGATAAGGAATTGGAAGCCAAGTTTATTGACCAGGGAGCCACGGTGCTTCTGAGCCCCCAACTCGATGCTGCCGCTTGTTAAATGTTTACTTCCAAGCCCGGTGCCCACTCGATATTGCCGTTAATGAAACCCTCACCGTTATCCCCCTAGTGTGGAAGTGGGGCTGCCGCTCCGCAGGCGTTGCTGCCTGAAATTGAGGCAGCAGGAGAGGGGCTAGGGTATACATCAACCAGTGCAGCGTGACATCTACCTCATTCCAGCCAGGTTGCCCGTTTTCTTAGCTTTATGTCACACAACACTGCTCTCACGCCTCACTCCTGCAGTTGGTGACGCTTAACATTTGTCAGAGAACTTGGTGTGGTAATAGCAAGCCGTCTATGCTAGCGTGTCTCCATCAAACAAGAAGCTAGGCATTAATCTGTGCCACATTGGCAATCACCAAGCAGGAAGCTAGGCATTAATCCGTGCCACATTGGCAATCTATGCCCTCTCCATGAACATACCCTTCCAAAAGGCAAGCGTGTTTGTTGGGTCGGTCGGGCTTGCATCAACGCCGATGCATGCTCAACTTGTGCGGCGTGATGCATCACTTGGTGACGAAGGTGCCTACATTTCATTTCGGTTCTCTGCTCTCGTGTTACCTAAGTAGGTATTTAAAGGGAGCCCCCCTCTCCTAGGAATTGTCCTCATCCTACCCGACAAGACACAACGTATTCACTATCAGAAAACTAAAGCCAGCAAGCATTTATTACGGTACTCACGACAACCGACAAATACAATAAGCGTTGCTAAAATGCAGCTTACCACAATCCTTACTTTCACCTTTGCCGCTCTTGTGGCTTCCTCCCCCGCCTCCAATGTGGAGCACGCTCCTGCCTCGCGGGCTAAGCGTGTAAGAATCTCCATGGTCCATTACATTACGAGGTCAACATTAGGGTTAGCTAACCAGCACTATTCTCCTAGTCCACTTGTTCCACCCTCTGTGATCCCCTAGCCTCAGCTCCCGCTGTGGCCGCCGTCTGCGTCTTCTCTTGCATGACGTCTACCGATCCCGCTGCCATTTCTGCTGCTGCGGAAGAGGCTCGGCGCTTCATTGTCGTGTAATTAGGTTATTAGGGATGAAGTAGAGCTAATAGACTGCTTTACCACTTTACCTTTAGTAGGATGTCTACAGCACCGGGTTAGGGTAAACACGTAACCTTATCATTCGTTCTAATATCTAATTTAGCCTGTTTATTGATTTTGTAAAGTTAAACGTACGTTGTATAAGGAACTACTCCCACCTAAGGCTGGCCTACTGCTGTAAGACTAACGTAACTTAAAGAAGCCTTGTGCGTAATGGATACCCTGTGTGAAGACCCTTTATACACCCTTGAACCTCCTCCACTCCTCGATTAATCGTCCTATTCCTGTACCTATCCCCGCAACAGGTAGCAGCTGAGGAACTATTAGAAGCGTTACACGCTAGATTCTGCGGATTCTGAGGGGTTGGCACGGTGTGATTGTAATGTTCGTTCTCTGTCTCTGGCTTCCAGCCAGAATCTTCTTCTCTATAGACCTCTCTGGAGGGTATATCACTAACCAACCCAGGCGGGACAATCAATGCCTTAAATATCGATTTCAAGTTCCGACGAGAGGGTATGCGACAAGTTATCCGAGTTGTCTTTATGTCGTTTATCCAACAAGGCTTGATGTAGTTTGCGGCATGTACCTCTTTTTCTTAGTAGCTCCGTGTCCAGACACCCGAAGTAAGCCGGCCTATCATCTCACCGTGTTTCATGCTACACTAGGATGCTGCCCCACATTTGACCTCAACTTGTCAACTTCGACCTCGTTCCCTCAAACTTTCCGCCTCGCAATCACCGCCAATCAGCGATATCAGTTAGGTATCTTTAGCAAGCATGTACATCTACCAACCTCTTCCCCCTGTATCCCAAACTGGCAGCACCCCTCCCTACACCCGGATCTTACACCTTTTTCCCGCCAACTCCCCCTCCCCGCATAACGCCGACGACCCATTCCACGGCACCCTCAAAGTTGTCAACATCGAATCCAGCCTCTCTTACGAAGCCCTCTCCTACACATGGGGTACCGACGACCCCCGAAACTACATCTGGCAACCACCCCCTCCCCATCAAACCCAACCTCGAATCCGCCCTCCAGTATCTCCGCCCCCCAGCCGGCCACCCCCCGCGTCGACTATGGATCGACGCGCTCTGCATCGACCAATCCAGCACCTCCGAACGCTCCCGACAAGTCCAATACATTCGCCTCGTCTACAAGCACTGTAGCCGTGTTATCGCCTGGCTCGGCTCCAAAACCGATGACACCGCTGCCACATTCGAAGCCGCGCGCCGGCTCAGCGACGTCGGCCGCCTTGTCGCCGAAATCCAAGACTCCTCCCCCTCAGCAACCAACATTAACGACTTCGTACGCGACGCCACCAACACCGCCCTCTCCAATCTCCCTCCCAACTCATTATCTTCCCTCGCGTCCCTCTCTGACAGGGAATATTTCCACCGCACCTGGGTGGTCCAAGAAATCGCCGTCTCCGCCACCGCCATCGCCAAGTGCGATGACCTGGAAATGCCCTTCTTCGACCTGGTCTCAAACCTCCTCTTCGTCTTTGGGAACCGTGAAAGCATCGTCACCACCACGTCTCTCGACGTGTGGTACCTCATCTTTGCGCAGCGGTCCGGGCGGCAGAGCGGCCATGTCCGCCTGACGGACGTCCCAGGTTCGCTCGGTCCGTTGCTGGACCTGCTGGAGAACATGCGCGCGTTCAGGGCCACGGATGTGCGGGACAAGATCTACTCGGTTTTGGGGATCTGCGATGAAGGACTGCAGCCGATTTTGACGCATACGCATATTACGCGCCAGACGGATCGGTGGCTGCGGCCCTTGACGGGGGCGGTGGCGAGGTTGCAGAATTTTGTAAACGCCTCCAACCCCGATCTAAGTTGGGGTATCCCTGCCGCACTAAAGCCGGACTACGCGAGGGATGTTCCGGCTGTGTATACTGATCTGGCGAGATACATGACCAGCAAGTCGCCCATGTTTCTGGACGTGCTCAGCTTCGCGCAGCACAAGGTGGCTCCGCCGGCTTTCCCGGCTCCCGGGGAATTTCCCAGCTGGGTGCCGAAGTGGTTTGAGACGAAAACCTTTGCGGTATTCCGGGAGAGCAACTTTGGCGCGGGAATATGCGTCCCGCCACTGTCCGATTTGGTGGTGTCACGGGTTCAGCGAGCATTTTCGGGGATCCCGGGGTCGTTAACCCTAGACGGGTTCCACGTGGGTGTCGTTCATCGAGTGAGCGAGCCGATGATCTTTACGCCTCATGGGGACTCGAAGACGGAGGCGGTGAAAAGTGCGTGGGATCAGTTGCTGCCGAATCTGAAAGGGGTGTTTCCTCGGCCGACACAGCTCTACAGGACGGGAGAACCATTCAAGGTGGCGTTCTGTAAGGCCCTGTCGGCACATCCGCAGGGGGCGTTTTACGGGAGTGTCTTGTCGAACGCGGCGATGGGGTTTCGGTTTCCGGATGTAGAAGGGCAGATGAACCAAGAGAGAGTGTTGGAGGTGGGAGAGGCGGCTACACAGGCGTTTTTGGCTGGGGTAGGGGGGCAGGAGTTGGATGAGAGGGCGGCGAAGCGGTGGCTTTTAGGACTGGGATGGGTTTATATTGTTATAAAAGAAGGGCCTTCCTGACACGGAAGGGGCATTTGGGGATTGGGCCGACGGTGATGCAGCCAGGGGATGAGGTCGTGGTGCTCTTTAGGGGGAGGATGCCGTATGTGCTGCGGCTGGCGGGGCCGAATCGTCATGTGTTTTTAGGGGATTGTTATGTGAGGGATGAGGATATAATGTATGGGAAGGTGACGAAGAGTGTGAGACACGGGAGGGAAGGACCTCTGGCAAGGTTTTATGAGATGCGGTAACCCGATTAACCAGGCCGGCAGGAGAATGATGGTTCAGGTACATCAGGTTATACTACCTTAATCTCAGCTTGCCTCCATCCTCCGCCGTCAATATCACGCGTGCTCTTTGTTCGCCAACCTTGCCGATTTTGACTCTCCTGGACGCACCCGGAACTTTATCGGAGCCGCGCAAAACGAGGACCCATGTATGTGTCTCGCTCTTTCCGACTTGAAGATAGCAAGACCTTATGCTGAAGAGCTAACAGATATGATCCCTGATCTGTTTCCGCTTTTCCTTGCTGCATGGCATCTCCATGGTAGTAGTGACAAATGTGGCAGTATATTTGATGGTAATTGTGGGATATCTTCTGTCTGCGTGTCGAACCTGGGTACCTAGAGTTTGCTGTTTGTGTCTTGACAGTTGCCCTTCAGAGAGGGTCATTAATGGTAAGCTTCAAGTCCCTTGACCCGAAGATCTTCCTAGTCATCATTCTCAAGGGATTGTGGAACTTGGGGGGTCTTCGGAATTAGAGAAGTGATGTAAACCGCCCCATCCCGTCGTTCCAGTTAAAGAGAATTTCGTCTTGGGTCGATGCCTAAGACTAGGTTGGGGTAGGAAACGAGATGCATGACTTGAGGGCAGCCACCACCTTCTCTTAGCTTTCGAAAATATCGTCATTCCTGTTCTGGACTCGGTACACAGAAGGTGAGCTGAAAAGACGGGCCGAAAAAAGTCAGAAAAATAGACCAAGTCCATGGACACCTGTCAGTCACCACGGTGACTTTGCTCTGCAATGAACTGGGCGAGGCTGAACACAGCCGGGAGCTTATCAGACACTCAGGTGAGTTTCTGTCAGAAGGCTCCCTCCAATACCTGAAGTTGGCCCAACCACGGAGCTTAGACTGCAGGGGCTGATCAGTGAGCCCGGCCTGGAGCCGTTTCTCACATAAATCTGCTCCTGGTCGTTTTCTCGACCACGAGAATGTTTGGAGCCGAGTCCGAGACAGATTGCGCCGGGCCGCACTCGCAGAAGTGTTGTTCGTCGCACTCCCATATCATTTATTTGCCCGTGGAGTGATGTATGCGCCGTGGAGGAACCGCTTCCTGAAGGGCCCAGGCCCGTGAGTTGGGTGAGGAAGATATCATCGGTCGGCCAAAGGTCATGATGGATGCTTGCGCTCCCTCCAGTACTGCGGATAATCCACCAGAGTGAATTCTTCTGCTAGGAAGCGGAAACAGGAACTCGGTCTGATTAGCTTGGTTTAACAAAGGACAATTCTTGGCAGGACTTGGCCGAATGAGCCGCCAAGGTAAGCAAAAGGCTGCGATATACGTTTCGCATCTGGCTTGCCTCGTGCTCACAATCGCTGAGACTGTCTTGCAATATGCAGAGGGAGTCGATACACAGACGACCGATGCCCATGCCTTGGCAAATCATGGTCGCGTCCTGGATGGTCTTGGGAAGGACTGACTAGGTGATCCCTTCCATGTGGGATGCCTTCTTGTGCTCAGTGATCCGGACAACGCCGCCCAGATCAGGTCTCCAGCAGTAGTTGAGCGCCGTGTAGCGGACTCCGGGAGGGATATTCTCGACAAGCCGTACATCGCCCCCCTCCAAGTCAGTTCCGAGACTTATTAGTCGGCGAGACGTGTACGCGGCGTCGGTTATTTTACCATCCTTGCATCCGTGTGTTTCCAAACAATTGCAGAGCCAGGCTGAAGCGCAATCAAATTTAGCTTGACTATTGATGTCGCGTACATTGGTACCTGCTATGAGTAAAAAGTCCCATACCCGGTGTCGAGGTGTTGATTGTCATTCCAATCAGCTATTGTTTCCAGTTGTTAGCTCTGGTTAAACTGTCGGGTATAATTTGCGGCTGAACTAGCATTTCCAACCTGTTGTATGTACATTGTCTTGAAAGAGCCCTAATTGGATATCGTGGCCCGCTCTGAGATGGAATTCAAACGGCAAGTTATGGGGTATTCGGTGGCGATCTGGACATAAAGGTTCTGGATTATCATGTTCCGGAAGAAACCCGCCTGCCCTACAGATTGTAAGCGAAGCGGTTGAAGGAGTAGCTGTTTGGCACTTGCCTTGTCAATTTGCGATGCGTGGGTGCAGGAAAGAAGTTAACTACTTTTCCATAGCCGCAGGAAATCTGGAAATGCATGAGCGAACTCTGCTACCTAATCTCCAATATTGGACAAGAAGCCGATGAGGTAGTCAGATGGCGAGACGTATAGTTGCTGGCGGAGCTCATCGGCTCTCTTTTTTCAGCTTTAAAATGACTTGGATGTCTCCAGGTTCCTTGAACCAGATCCTAAAGTCGTCAGGAGCTTGTACCTAGTATACCTTGTATCCCATGTTCGATAAAGACTGTTAGTAGCACCATATAAGAAAGAAAAAACCAAAGCAAGATATTAGGTCAGACCTGATATTTCAAGTTGGTCCGCTGGGCGCTCTTAATTTTCTCTTCCTTATTGACATGTCAAGAGCAGCTACTATGGTGGTTTCTAAATCTTGCGGTTTTTTTTGGCTGTGGAGACATGTGTTACTAAATAGCAGTACAAAGTATTAGTGTCAGTTTTATTGAAATCTTTCTGCAATTTTTCTGATGTACCTTAAAGCGATAATGTTAGGCAATAATGTTAGGTAAAGAGGAAAAAGAACTCTAAGGCTTGCCGGCTCTGTATCGTATACAGGATGGATATCTTGTTCTGACTTACTAGCGTTAATAATGCTTATGTCGGAGCTTGACTAATTCGGCTTGTTTTTAATTCATAAAGTTCATTACGACCGCTGGGGCTTACGGCGTTTTCTCTCGCGCAAGTTTACCCAACTTCACAGCCGGAAGGCCGTGAAGTACAAATACCAAGAAATGTAAAGTATGTCCCTAAAAAGCTAAAAGAGCGGTATTGCAGACGTGGTGGTTTACAAGGGTTCGAGGCTGGATGAAGGAGAAGCAGAGGAAAGTATGGGGCCGGCCTGAGAACGAATACCTTTTGCCTCCTCCAGATGCGCAGCCAAGTCCACGCCATACAGCCAGCGAAGCCGCTCGCCCAGCACTTTCTCCATTCCCTCCAAGCCATTATTTTCCTTGGCGTTCTGTTCCTGAAGTGCATACGTCAGTCCGGTCAAGTAGCTCCAGCGAACAAGCTGCTGGGACCGCGGCCGCCTGACGGCATCATACGCCGCAAACAAGGCCTGAATATCCGTATCCGCGGTACCGCCTTCCTGCCCTTCCCCCGCCAACAGCTCCGCCAGAACGTAGGCGTCCTCGATGGCTTGGCCTGCGCCCGCTCCAAGATGTGGAGTCGTGGCATGAGCGCTATCGCCAAGTAAACAAACCCGGCCGCGATAATACGGCCGTGAGACAACATGGTGGAACAGCCCCCACTTATCCCTTCCCCCATACTCCGTAAGCAGATCCAGCAGCCTCCCATCCCATGCCGCAAAGTCCGCCAGCACATCCTCCCGAGCGCACGGCACAAGCCACGCATCGTGCTCCCACACGGGCGCATGCGCGACCGCAACAACGTTGACAAACTCCCCGTGCTCGACCGGATACGTCACGATATACCGCCCAGAGCCGACATATAACTGTCCGTTCATCGCCTTCTCCGTCCCAAGACGCTCTTGGAACTTCCCGGCTGGCACGAGCGCCCGATATGCATACTCACCCGCAAATTGCGCCATGGCCTCATTGCCGTCCCCATCCCCGTCCCCGTGGACGAACTGGCGTGCGATGCTCTTAATGCCGTCGCAGCCCACCACAAGATCATGCGCTGCGCTCGTCCCGTCAGCAAAGAACAGGTCCACCGCTTGATGGTTGGCTGTCGCGCGGATCTCGGTAAGGGTCTTGCGGAAGGTGACGCTACCCGGAGGCAGGTGTTTGACGATGGCGTCGAGGAAGCGCGCGCGGTGCACGGCCATTCGCACGGGGGTTTGCGTCCAGCTTGGAGCAGCGTCGGAGTTGCTCAGGTGAAAGAGAACATCGCTTTGGTCATCGGCGATGTCGGCTTGGGGTGTGCCGAGTGTGGGTTGCAGTTCGCCGCCTGCGAGGCCCCGCCGAAAGGTAAGAAAGGTCCCCGCGGCGCCATTGTTGGAGCTGGCGTTGCTTGTCATGAGCATCTCAAAGGCCTGCAGGAGCGCAGGGGAGAGCAGCCCGAGAGCTTGCACGGCGTTGGGGCCCATGGTGACGCCGGCGCCGATTTCGCCGAACCCCTGTGCGGCCTCGTAGATGTGGACGGGGACGCCGCGCTGCGCGAGTCCGATGCCGAGTGTCACCCCGCCGAGGCCCGCGCCAACTATGGCCACCCGCGGCCGAGCGTGCGTGGATGACGTCCGTTGCATTGTCAGACATGAACCTTTCCAGAGTCTCAGG
>Ga0247780_1000410_pt1 | contig 41851 bp, 35 predicted proteins | sample UWRJL079202R5_FD_179927 | JGI IMG/M metagenome (GOLD analysis project Ga0247780, IMG submission 179927) | Plant litter microbial communities from Arlington Agricultural Research Station in Wisconsin, United States - UWRJ-L079-202R-5 | ecosystem: Environmental > Terrestrial > Plant litter >...
GTCCGGGAATTGTGGAGCTCGAGGTTCGCCGGTGTGGTCTCCGCGAAATGGAACCCGTCGAGTTGTTTTTGTGCGCCTGCGCCGGCCCTGGCACCCGTGTTTCTGTTGCACAAACGTTTGGTGGACACGGTCCTCCACTCTCGATAGGTAGCAAGAGGGATTTTGCCTGGTCGCACCTAGGAGCCGTCTCAGCTATTTTGTGATTGGGCCGAAGGGACCGTCGCTGCTGGAGACGGCGCGCCTGGTGCCGCCCTCCGCCCGCGCTGATTGATTCTGTCGATGCATACCAAAAGCCGCGGTGGGCATTGGTGGGCAGTTTTCGCTCGGAACCAGAGCGTATGATGACGAGAGAGCAGGCTTAGCAGCAGCAGTGCGTCTCTCTGCGGGCAAGCAATGGCAAGCAAGCATAACCCCGAACGGTGACGCACACTGACAGGCTTGGGCGTGCGGCCGCGCCGGAGCCAGGAACCCACTTTGCGCCAGGAGATCCGTCTGCAGCCCGGAAGGCAAACGAAAAAAGCGCCGCGGGACGCATTTGCCAGTTGGAACTCTCCCCTCATCACCCGGGAGAAGGACTCCGGGTTTTGTAAACCAAATGTACCCGAGCCAGGCAGGCGGACGGTAGCACAGCACCAACCGTCGCAGTGCCGCTGGTGTCGCAGGCCCGCGGGCGTGGCTTCGCTTCATTCCCCTTGAGACCACGCATCAGGCGAAGGTACCAACCTGTTAGGCCCGACCGGGAAAGGGAGACCGACCCGACCGGGCGACGGCCAAGGCAACAGCTAAATTAATTGGGGCCAGCTCCGTAAAGAAGAACCGCAAAGAAATAAAGACGGAAAAAAGAACAGGCTTTTTTTTTTATTAAAAACAAAGGGGGATGTCGCTCTCTCATTGGAATGGAATAGCTGTCGATGCAACGATGCATTTCGTCGCGTCGCCGGTGACGGGAGCGTGCTTGCTGCTGCGCCGATCAGCGGCGGGGCTGACTCGAGCTGGGTCGACCGTGCTGAAGCTTCGCCGTGTGTCTCGGTGTCGGCCACACGCAAGAGTTCAGGGCGTGCCTTCAGGTGGGCCGACAGCGACCCCGGTCGGAGGGGGCCGCATCGAGCGCTGAGGACTGCCTCGCATCTAAAATGGGAGGATGTTGCATCCTCGACCTTCTACTTGCAGGCGCACTTTGTTGGCGGCTAGGCGAGCCTCGCCGTCGTGTTTGTTGCCAAGGGCCGTGCTGCCTGGCGCGGTGGGCGTCGGCTGAGGACTTGCCCATTGTGCTGGGGGGGACGGGCGGCGGGCGGGCGGGCTTGGTGGTGACTTCCCAAGTCTTGCACTGGAGTCTCCACTCTGGCCCACGTCCACCGATTTCCCTTGGACCCCGGCACCATCAGCCGATCCGCCCGCTCGATTGTGGCCTCCAGGCTCTTTGCCTCGAGGGCTGCCGCCGCCTCCCTTCCCTCGCTTCCTGAGGTTCCCAAGTCCGCCCGAGCCTTTTTACCCCATCGCTCCCCCGTCCATCCTGGCCTTCCTCCCTTTCCCTCACCTCCCTCCTCCGCGACCGAGCCATCCACCGCACCGACGACAACACGGCGCCGCCACTCATCCGTGTCTCCAGCCTCTCAATCTCGTCGCTGCGCGCCCGTGACCTAAGCTATCTGCCTTCGGCGCAGCTCCGGGCCTCTGTCTGTTGCGCCGGTTGGTCTTCCGCGTTTTTCACGCCTTCGCTCCGACCGGGCACATCGGCTGCACCGTCGGCTCTTGGTGTCGGCACTCTTCTCCCCTACTACTCCCTCGCCACCACTGCTCTCGTCGCCGACGATGGCATCGGCGGTACGATCGACCGCCCTCCGCGCTGGCGGCGCCTGCGTTCGCTGCCGGAAGGGCAAGACCAAGTGCGTGTACGAAAACGGCCGGGCGCCGTGCAAGAACTGTGCCAAGGGCCTCCACGAATGCTACCTGCCCTCTGAGTCGATGAGCCACGGCGGCCATGGAGTCTCACCCGCCCGGCTTCAGCAGCGGTCGCGCGAGTCTCTGCCTAGCGAGCGAACCGTCTCGGGCACTGCGGGCGAGCGCCAGGGCCCTCCCGCCTCAAGTGTGTCGCGTCACGTCTCATCCACCACGGAAAAGTACGTATCATTCTTCTCTATTCTCTTCTGCCCCTTCCTCTTTTTGGGCGGTTTTTCATTTCGTGTTATCAACCTTTGTCTTTTCCGGACCGGCTGCGCTTATTTGCGCACTGCCTGTTGTTTTTGCACCTTTTCCCGAGAAATTTGTACCTTTCCTGGGGGTTCTGGTGGGTGCGCGCTGCCGTTGGCCACCGCGCTCCCCGTTCCCGGCTTTGCTCCTCCACCCGCCGAATTTGCATATTCTAGCGCTGCCCCTCGGAGCAGCAGCCAAGCCCCATTTTCTCCGCCCGGCCTTCATTCCCCAAACTGTCCACGCATTTTTCCCTCTGCTCCGTGCGCACCCCTCCCGTCTCAATCCCGAGTTTCTTGGCACTGGCCCCCATCTGCACGCGGCAGACGGAACTCATCTTCAGCGATGCTCCGTGCCCACGCAGCCGATGTCGCCCCCCAGCCAATGAGCCGCCCACGTCGCAGCCCGGGGCGCCGGCCCGCCCCCAGCTTCTCGTCTTGAGCGTGTCCGGAATCCCGGCTGCGACGGCATTCTCGTTTGCATTTGCGCCGCAAGTTTATTGCTGACCGTAAATCCCTACCATGTGCCCATCGGCCTGACTAACACACAATTGTTTAGGCTTACCCCTGAACTGATGCTGGAATGTGAGCGGGTCATCTCCAAGACGCTGCCAGCATGCGTCGCCTTCCACAAGCCGTCGTTTCTGCAGCAGCTGAAGAACACGAGCATGGACCCAACCATGGTCAACGCCCTGCTCACCACGGCAGCTCGGTAAGCACCTCCCTCATAATATCCCGCATTTTGTGATCAGCTGTCTGACATCCACCGCAGGCATTCTCCGTCTATGATCCGACGGTATGGGGGGCATGGAGGTGGAAGCACCGCCGCGGAGCACTTTGCCACCAAGACTATCAATCTTATCATGCAGGCCCTTGACCAGCCGAGCCTCGCCGACATCCAGGCTCTCTGCCTCCTTGTTGTCCACGAGTGGGGATCCCGAAATGCGGTCCGCGCCTACATCTACCTCGGCCAAGCTGCCCGGATGGCTCAGATGTACCGCATTGTGCATACACATCACCATCAGCCAGACCCGGACCAATTTCTCCAGGACGAATCGTTCCGCCGCACTCTGTGGCTGATCTACATTCTGGACTGCTTCCTTACCAGCAGCCCTGGCCGCCACCCCGCTCTATCGCTTCACGATGTCAACGACGTCTCACTTCCCTGCCTCGACATGAATTACCACTTCGGTAGCCCTGTCTATGTGCGCACCCTGAGCGGTGCCCCACCGTCCATCATGGCGGACCCGACCGGCCCCCTCGCCGAGGTTGGCGAATTTGGTCACATCGTGCTAGCCACCAAGGCATGGCGCAATGTTGTTGAGATGATGACCACGACGACTCTCGAAACTTTCTCCGAGGAGCGCTGTTTGGAGCTGGAGCAGGAGATTGATGCAATCCGAGCGTCGCTACCCATGCACTTTGCGGACAAGCCCGGCCAGATCAATCTCCACATCACGATGGGCAGCGGCTACACCTATGCTATGATCCACTGCCTCCTAAACTGCGGCTCAATCTTCGTCAACCGTCGCCGTATCCTTCAGGTTATTACAGACGAGACTTTTAGCCTTGAAGCCTGGCGGATGGCATCGCACAGCCATGCACAGGCTGTAGATCGCATTTTTGCTGCCTCGCACAGCATCATCCATTCCCTGCTGTCTCTTGAGCATGGTGCCGATAAGGACAGCATTCTTTGCTTCCCGATTTTCATGTTGTTTGCCGCCTTTACAGCTGGCTCTACTGTCGCATATCTTGCGTTGAAGGGACTGGCTCCCACCAATGTTACGGAGTCGGCATCTGGCATCGTTCGCGACAGCATGCGACTCTGCCAAGAGGGGTCAGAATCGTGGCCGCTCGTCGTACCCTGGCAGCGACATCTCTCAGTCATGTTGAAGGTGTTGCGTGAGTTGAATCGAGATAGAGATACGCGGGAGGATAGCAAGGCCATCCACAATGGCTCGCCTTCGGTCAAGGACGACGCCACCAGCCAGCCTGATACAAACCCAGATGCTATGGATTACGACCAGGCCCCACCCGCACCCCCGGCTGCCGCCCCTTCTGTCGTGGAGGGTCGGGAGAGCGAGCCTCCCGCGCCGAGGCGAACCGGTATCACTACCATCAATGGTGGGTCTGCTGGGGCATCGACCCCGGCGACGGCCAGCCCGCCCCCTGGTCCACCGGTCAAACAAGATTCACCTGACGCGGTCTCCGTGACTGGTGCGCCAGGGGCGACGCAGTCGGATGTCGACATGACTGCACTCGAGTTATGCCAGGCATTTGAGCGGCAGCTTCTTGAGCTTGATGATCTTGCGGCGTTTATGGGTGGTGGAGTGTGAGTCTAGGCTCCTACCTAAAGCAACTCCCCACCCGTATGCTAACCACCCATCAGCGCCCCTAGTTAAAAGTCTTGGGCTGCCTACCAGGCCGCTAGATAACCGACTCCGCCTTTTCGATTCATAGGTTTTGCTCCCCAGCGACCACACGAGAGGTTATTGAAGTTGGCAGGTGTTAGCTACACTGTACGATATGATTTGGGCATAGGCAGGTGTAATATGGTTGGGGTCATCGGGGGAAAAGGGTGCGGAGTTCAGCACCGGATGTAACACCATTTGCAGTATCGTTTACTGGGAAGGATTTTGTGGATGCTCACAGAAGCATCTTTGGACTGAGGCGTTTGTTTTACTTTGTCTAACTGTCACGATACCTTGGGGTGCGGTTTTTGTACCAGGAGTTATCAGGCGCCGATACGGTAACGAGGAATACGGGGGCGGAGATATGTAGGCATCATGATCACCATCAAGCAATGTTGACTTGATCCTTGTGCGACTGCACTTACGAGCGAGATCGAACCTGCTTGACCTACGCGACTGGCTACTGACGACTGATGACTGACGAGTCGCCAGACCGCCGGCACCCGGCGCTAACCTAGGGCTTGCATATGCGGGGTATCTCGATGCAGAGCCGTCGGCGAACATAACCAGACCGGGACCAAGGAATGGGGTCGGGTTCCCATCATCGACGACGATCACCTGGCTTGCTATTTCTCCCTCCAATTGGACCCCGCGCAGTTAACGCGACCTAGGGACCGGAAATACGGCGGAGTACATAAGGCAGGTGATGGCCGTGTATCTCGGGGAGTCCAGCCATGCCCATTTATTTTTTACTCCGTAGTTCCTGCCATCGGGCCATTGTCAGGCATTGCAGCGGGGGCCGCTTGGCTTGCGATTAACTTTACGCTCTGATCCCAAAAAAACTCGCGACAGCCCTACCGGTGGACGACGTGCCACAAACAAACGAAGCCATGGCCACCGCCGCACAGGACCCGGCGCCGCTTCATCACGGCATGTCGGCCGGCGAGTACCTTGGCTCGCGAATCTCAAGCCTCAAACCTCCGCTGTTAGATGCCCCAAATCCCATCCGGCTCCTCCGGTCGCTCAACAGCACGCAATGGGCCTTTTTCTTCGTGGCATTCGCCGCTTGGGTCTGTCTCTCATCCAACGATTATATTGTGTCTTACTACATGCCGTCCCGTAATCGGTGTGCTGACAACAATGGATACACCGACAGACATGGGATGCCTTCGACTTCTTTACCGTGTCCCTGACCGTCAGCGACCTCGCCGAGACCTTTGGCCGGTCCAAGACGGACATCACCTGGGGCATCACCCTGGTGCTGATGTTCCGGTCGGTCGGCTCCATCGCCTTTGGCATCGCTGCTGACCGCTACGGGCGGAAGTGGCCGTTCATTGTCAATAATGTGCTGTTCATCATCCTGGAGCTGGTGAGTGCCACTTTCTTCCGCCCGTTGTGAAAGAATGACGTCGTTCGTTGCCCTGTCCCGTCGCGACAAGCTTTTTGGGATCCGGCTGCCAAGCCGATCCCGCAGCGCCTTGGCGGCCGCGCAGAAGGGCCAGGGAACATTCCAAACGGGGCTTGGCATCAGCATGTGACTGTGCTACTTCTTCATTGTTCCATCGGCTTGCTGACAAGTGGTGGCGGACTCGCAGGGCACCGGATTCTGCAGCACGTATGGACAGTTCCTGGCGTGCCGGGCGCTGTTCGGCATCGCCATGGGCGGCCTGTACGGCAATGCGGCGGCGACGGCGCTGGAAGATCTCCCCGAAGAGACGCGGGGATTGATGAGTGGCATCCTGCAGCAGGGCTACGCTTTCGGCTACTTGCTGGCGACGGCCTTTGCGCGCGGGCTTGTCAACACCACGTCCCACGGGTGGCGTCCGCTGTTCTGGTTCGGCGCGGGCCCTCCGGTTCTGATCATCCTCTTCCGCTTGATGCTGCCCGAGACTCAGGCTTATACCGAGCGCGCCCAGCTGCGCGAGAGCGCCCAGGCCCGCCGCGGTGACAGCGCCTCACGCACCTTCCTCCGCGAGGGCAAGGTCGCCCTGCGGCGCCACTGGCTGCTGCTCGTCTACCTCGTGCTCTTGATGGCCGGCTTCAATTTCATGTCGCACGGCTCGCAGGACCTGTATCCGACGATGCTGCAGAGCCAGTTTGGGTTCAGCGCTAATCAGGTGACCATCACGCAGGTCGTGGCAAACCTGGGCGCCATGCTTGGTGGCACCGTGGTCGGGTTTTGCAGCCAGATCTTCGGCCGGCGTATCAGCATCATCATGATGTGCTTCATTGGCGGTGCTCTGCTCTACCCCTACACCTTTGTAACCTCGGACGCCGTCATCGCCGCCGCCTTCTTCGAGCAGTTCTGCGTCCAGGGCGCTTGGGGGGTCATCCCTATCCACCTGATGGAGTTGTCTCCCGGAGCCTTCCGCACTTTCGTGGTCGGCACGTCGTACCAGCTCGGCAACTTGGTGTCGTCCGCGTCGTCAACCATAGAGAGCACCATTGGCGAACGGTTCCCATTGCCCCCTAAAGGCGGCCAGCCGCGCGACGACTACGGAAAGGTCATCTGCATCTTTATGGGGTGTGTTTATGTCTACGTTATCGTCCTGACTCTGCTTGGACCAGAGCATCTGCGTCGCCAGTTTGATGTCGCTCATGATTCCGATGCTCAAGAGATTGTCGGCGATGATGCCGTTGCCGCGCCGTCTTACAAGTCTACCCGCCCTACCACGACGCGCACGGGGCGCACTGCAATCGAAAAGGATCTGGAGGATGGGAGGGAAAAGTCGCAGCCCGAAACGGAATACCGGCCTTGATATCACTCACCACTCAGTCTGATCTATTTCTGTTATTTCCCAGTCAAAGCTCAACCGTGCCATCATTAACCAGGCGCTCGTTTGTGATATTACTACATACCTAGGTAGCCAGTGTCATTTTAGTTATGGCGTGAGAGAAACCAATACCCCAGATACCGCTTCTCAATTCCGACGCATAAGCCAACCCGCTCAACACAACTTGGTATGGTGTTCATTAACAGTTCCGTCATGCGAAAACAATATGCCCAAACGCCTCATTGCATCATATCTCTTGGCCCAAGTGGAGGTACTGCGAACCTCAAACGTCCTAGGATAGATGAGATGGCAACCAGATGGTAGTTGACGGAACATCCTAGTCCTCGCTCGGCCCCCCATTCTTCACGCTCAGCGTTTGACTGAGGCCCTCGATCATCGCCTTGAGTTTGTCCATCTCCTCACGCATCTTCTTGAGCTCCGCCACGGCCACCACGGCCGGGTCTTCCTCGAGATTGCTCTTTGCCGACTCGACACGCTTGTTCCAGCCGTCCGACTCAAAGTCCAGCTCGCCCGTCATCTGCTCCCACTCCTCAATCGTATCGTCATCTTCGTCGCCTCGTTTCCGGCTCGCCCGGATTTCCCGAGCCATTCGGACCTCAAAATACGCCGAGCAGAGGAGCAGTGGCGAGTAGATGATGCCCATCACAATGTCGTTGACGCGTTCGTATAGCGCCTTGCTCATCCACCACTCGCAAGGGATCGCGAGGCAAAATATCTCGATAAGATTGAACGGTGCGATGAAGACATTCTCGTCTGGGGCTCGAACAAACTTCATGGTTTTGTGGGCAAATGTGGCGAGGTATTCATCATTGGCGTTTTCGTAAATGTCTTCATAGGCTGAATTGTACAGCGCGATGAGGATGTTCAAAAGCACGACCTAAAATAAAGAAGGGGTGAGCAACGAGCACATCGCAGCTAGGGGGGCAGATCAAGGAGGGATAAAACTAACCATGACGACAAACGTGAAGCAGTAATATAATATCAGCCCAAAGGGATGCTGGAACTTCTCAAATCCCTCAAAGTCAGGGCTTTGCATCAGTGCGTTGGCCATGGCCTTGATGATGAAGCCGGTATCGCCGGCGACCTGGTCGTCAGCATAGTCGAGTCCGATAAAGGCCTGGAGGAAGCCAACGATAATGACACCCAAAAGGGCGAAGAAGATGACCGACTCCTTCATCATGACCTTCAGCACTACCAGCATAGCGCCGAAGAAGCGGAAGCTGTCCAGATACAGAAGCAGCCGGATCCAAAACATGGGCGCGCTCACGGCCAGGAAGTTGTAACTGAGGGTGTTGTAGTGTTTCCGAAGCCCATCTGGGTCGCCATGGGGATGGCCATAAGCGATGAGCCTATGGATGAGACTGGTGGCCAGTAGGCCGTATAACAGGCCATTGAAGGCATTCCAAAAGCCCATAATCTGGTAACCCGCCTTCCAGAACTTGGACGCCTCCTCGCAGATGAAACCGAACGTAAAGATGTAGAGCATGCCCTCGATGAAGTCGAGTTCGCCGCCGGGGTTAACCGTGTTGATAGCGGACGAGTACAGACCAAGATATATAAAAGATATCAGAACCTGTGTAGCGTTTTGATACATCGGTGCTCTCATGCGGTCCGGGTCGAGATGGTTGTAGAAGGACGGATTGTCCTTGTCCTTGTAATCAACAAACGTAGCCGGGTCGTTCTCATCTTGCACCAGCCAGCCTCTCCAGAGGTAGTTGATGCACTTCTGGTAGCCCGAGGAGCCAATAACGCGCAGAGCGTGCAGATCAACGGCCTTCTCGACGACGTTGGTGGGCGTCGTAACCTCGCCGTCGACCATGATGGAGTAGCGCTTAAGAAGGACCGAGTGTAGCAGGTACTCGGTGTCATCCTCGGTCTCAATCAGCTGCTTGGCAATGACCTCACAGGCCACGACGCGGGCATTGTGGAGGTCGGCGTCCCAGAGCTCGACAAGCGCCTGGTGCTTCCACCACCGCTTGTTGACCAGCAGGCAGAACACGACGCAGGCCTTATTCGCCGTGCCACCCGCCTCCTTTGCCGCCTTGATGACCTTCTTCGTGATGACCTTGCTGTGCGGACACGTGATGAGGGCCTGGTCAAGCTCGCAGGGGACGCACTCCTCGATGAGGTGCCGCAGCCGCAGCGCGACCTCGGTGACGGCCGGTGCGGGAATTGCCGACTCGATTGCCTCGTCGTGGTAGTTGGGGAGGAGTCTCCGCCGCGACTCCCGCCACCAGTGATCGTGATGGTCCCGCGTGGGATGGCGGTCCCAGCCGAGAAGATGCCCCAAGCTGAATCGGCCCATGATGGTCGAGCGCGTGCAGATATTTACAATTAACCGCTTCAGGACGCGCGTGCGCACGGGAGGCTATTGCTGCTGCTGCTGCAACTCTTGTGGCGCAAAGAGTGAGGGAGGAAGAAGCCCGGCGGTGTGCAAAAAGGACAAAGAACAATGGCGTGCACGGCGGCGGGAGGGGCAGATTTTGTCCAACCTGGCATGTCCTGTCCCCCGCCCTGTTTTGGGACGAGGTCGGGTGGTGCGCTTTGCAGCACCGGCCCAGCTCCCTGTCCAGCGAACGCCCCGATCGCAAGCCATGGCGGTTGGCCAGACCGCCTTGGCAGCAGACCGGATGACGTCGATTTGCTAGGTTTCAGCCGGCTTGGGCAAGCGACGACAGGGGTGGGAAGCGGGGAATTCTCGATTGGTGGAGGTGGGAGGGTCGCAGACCGAAACGCCGGGTTTGGATCCCACGAACCCGTTCATCTGTCACCCGTCTGAAGTCGTCATCGTCGTCACAGCTGTAATGAAAATGGACTGCATTTCTTGGGAATCTCTAGTACAGGACAAGCATACAACGTAGTATGACACAGTAAAGCAAATATACTGCTTGGGCAAATCAGTAACCACCGCTGCAAAAGCCAGGTGCGCGGCACGATGGCAACAACACGCTGCAGGAAGAGGAAAAAAAGATAAAAAGTCGGCTCTCCCCTCCTGCGCGGGCCAGGAAAAAGCGCAACCCAAATTAGAAATAGCTTCTCATCGCATCCTGATACCCGGAACCCCCTTTCAGGTCCCTCTCAAAGCTGATCTGTACTTCCAGCACTTGGCGGATGTGGCTCATGGCAAGTGGCTCGCCCTTATTGACGGCCAGAGCTTGCGCCGTGCGAACTGTGTTTTTGATCTGGCGGCCATTTAGCTCGTGGCGGGCGAGCGTGTTATAATCTTCCTCCGTGAACGGCATCGTATCCATCTTCTCAAGGACACGGACGCGCTCGATAAAGATCTTGAAGATGGTCTTCTTGGCCCGCTGGTCGAGGCTGTCGTATCGGAGAGCGATATGTATGCGTGATTGGAAAGCATCGTCAAATGTCTAATTTTAACGTTAGCCGATACTATGCTACAGAGAACCTCCCGTCGAAGACAGCACTTACCTCGACTCGGTTTGTCGTCAGGAAGAGAATACCCTGGAAGTACTCAAGCTGCCTGAGGAAGATGCTGACAAGTGCATTGCGGTGGATGTCGTGCATATTTCTCTTCTCCAGGAAGACATCAGCCTCGTCAAGGAGCAGAATAGCGCCCCACGCATGGCAAATATCGAGGATCTTTTGCAGTTCGCTTTCCAGATACCGCGAGTCCGTGCCAAGTTCGCCCGCCGACACCATGTACAGTGGGCACTTAAGAAGTTCCGAGATGCCCTCGGCAGTCAACGTCTTTCCGGTGCCCGGGGGTCCATGAAGGACAGCTACCGCCAATGTTAGTCACACCTCGAACAAATATACAGAGGCCCTACTTACCCACGAGGCCCTTGCCCTTGCCCTGAATAACATCGTCAATGCTTTCGGCGGCGTGGTATTTATGGGACTCGACCAATGCCTATGCGAGTGTCAGACAGCACCGAGGTGAGTGGGAGGTAGTTAGCTATCCCGCTTCGTACCTTGACAATATCCTTTGTCTTTGGTTCCAACACCAGTGACTGATATGCAGTCTCATTCCACTGGATCTCCTTGACCCCAGAGACCGTAAACTCAAGCCACAGCTTCTCGGCAAAGGCGAACCCAAGCACCACGGGAGAGGCAATCAAGTACTCCTCGTCCGTGAACTCGGGTATTTTCTTCTCCTCCTTGCCAACTTGTGTTGCAGAGTCGTCACCAGTAGCCTGCGTCCCATCGTCGTTCTTGCTCGCCACCTGGTCGAGCTTCTCTTTGGCTGAGGTGTCGTCCCCGCTGTCCAACTTGGGCATGCGTACTTGCTGCACATTTCCTTTGTCGTCATGAACAATCTTGGTGACGTACTTCACCTTGACCTCGTCCTCCACGAGACGTTCCCCTCCGTTATTGTCCGTATCTGACCCGCATCCACCACAGCAGGAATCATCATCGTCTGAATCTTCCTCGTCCGAGATCACATCGTGGTCCTTCGGTCGAACAAGGGAGATGGGGTAGTTCGGATTTATCCGCCGATGGATGCTAGGGTCGATCATGATTCGTCCGTTGATATTCACCTTGATGACGGTTTTCTTCTTCTTGTAATAAGCCATCCCTTGGTGACTCTTGTAGTGCACGCCGCTCAGGGACACGAACTTCTTTCCACGCTCGATCAGGTCCTCGCGAAGCTGTGTTTCGTTCTTGTGGTATTTCAGCGGGTAACACTTCAAACTCGTGATTCGCCGCGCTCCGCGGAAGTCGCTGATTTCGTCTGACATGCTGCCGAACCCAAACTGCTTGCCATCGTACTCGAAGTACTGGTGTCTAGTTAGCGCGTGTAATTTTGATGTCGCGAAAAGCTGGGAAGTATACCTTTCCCTCGACGTAGTAGTATTCGCCTTTCATGATGCTGAAGTGTTTCTCCGCCATCTCGACCTTGAAGACACGGGACTCATCGGGCGACCCATAAGTCGTCGTGAAGGCAAGGGTGTTGGGCTTCCAGAGAGCCCAGAGCAAGTCGAAGGTAATGAGCCCGTTCTCCAACATCGGGTACAGACTACGCACAGTGTTAAATTGACCATCGTACGGAATCATGGAACGTTTCCCGACAGGGCATACCTTTTCTTGACATCGGCATAGTCTTTGTCGATGTACTGGATGAGGATCTTCAGGTGTTGACGCTTCGAGTCTATCCTCTTTTGCTCCTTTCTTCGCTCGTGCTTGTCCCCCTTCGACAGTTTTACCTTCTTCAGCTCCTTCAGATGCTTCCGAAGGTCCTCGAGATATCTTAAGAATACATAAGAGGATGAACATCAAGTTAATCGGGGCGGGAGGAGACTTACAGGAAAAGCATGTTTGGATCGAGCTTCGGAGTTTCTTCCACCAGGCTCACGCCCTTGATATTCCCAACGACATCCAGCAGACATTCGCGCAACGACTTGCTCTTGATATCGACAATAGTTGCTTTGTACTTGCCCTCCCAATCGAAAGTTCGGCGAACGTGGAACAGAAACTCATCGTATTGCGCGTCAATCGTGCCTTCAGCCGTGTCCTGAAGCTTGTAGTTATGTATCGTATTATCCCACACTTGATCAACTCGCTTGTAGTCCATCTTCGTGGCCTTCTGTCGCTTCCTCTTCTCCCTAAGCTGTTTTCCGTCAATGATAAGGTTGGGGTCAAGGCCATTGCCATGACCGAGGCCCCGACCCGACGGAGGCGGTTGGCTTCGGCGACCACGAGACCGGTTCATAGTGTTGAGCCGCAAACCATTGTCATACATTGTAGGAGGGATGCTACCTGTGAGGCCGGAATTCCCATACTGATATGCTGCATTACTATACTGATAACCGTCATTGCCGTACTGATAAGAGTTTCCGTTCTGTTGTTGAAGTTGCTGGAGCTGGAGGAGCTGGAGTTGCTTTGTCAAGTCTTGCTGCGCACGCTGATCACCGTCATCGCCAGAGTTTATAGCATCTTCGGCCTCTGAGGAGTCGGAGTCTGAATCCGAGACTGACGACTGCTGAGGCTTCGCCGGCTTCTTCTGCTTCTTGGTGCGCGTCTTCTTCTTAGATTTGTGCGGATCCTGGCGCTTTTTGGCTGCCCGTTTCTTCTTGGTATCCTCGAGTTCGGAGGTACTGTCATCTGAGTCTGAGTCTGAGGAGGAAGACTTGTCGGCATCGTCATCGTCGCTGCCGGAGCCAGACGAGGAATCAGAAGCTGAGGAACGCTTCTTTGACTTCTTTTGCCTGACCTTGACGTGCTTCTTGGAGCATTTGCTCTTGGCGACCTTCTTCTTGCTCTCGGTCTTGACCTCCTCTTCTACGGGCTTGGCAGTGGCCTCGGCAACGACCTTTTGTTCCTCGCTTTGCACCGGCACGGGAGGAGTCCCCTCGCGCTCGGTTGTAGTTTTGTCTTGTGACTCCATCGTGGGCATTGGTGACCGTGGTGGCGATGAGCAGAGCAAGAGACTGGCCCGACTAACGCGGCGATGGCGCAACACAAACGGGTGGCTGAGGTCGGATCACAATGAAGCACCCCAACAGGTGGCGCGCGGGGAAGCGTCAAGATAATGGCAAAATTGAGAACGTTGTCAACGCGCGCCAGTGATTAAAAAGACGATCGCAACGGGAGAAGACAAAAACCTTGTTCAACTGACACGCAACGTGGACACGGACGGGGGCTGTAGGACGGTGCAGGTGTGCGCGCGTTTGTGTGTGTGTGTGTGTGTGTGTGCAAAAATAAGACCGGGACAGAAGTCAGCAGGTTCGTCGGCGCAACTCTGCTGGTGTCGTCTGGCGGACCACAAGGCGAGCTGCGATTGATCGGTGCGGATTGCGCGTGGGACGGCCGGGAAGGTGCCCGAAGCAGTAGAGCCAATGGAGCGCAGACTGTGCACACAGAGAGAAGAATGAATCGGGACGGAAATACGACGTGGGCTAGAAGGGGGAGGGCAGTGCGATCCGCGGAGGCGAGCTTGAGAGGTTTGGGAGAGTTTGGGAGGGCTTGGGAGGGTCGGCCAGCTGGTGAAGCTGTTGTGCGGGACCCGAGTCTGCAGTGCTCGCGCGTCGCAGTGCCCTTACTGGCAGCCGGAGGCGAGAATTGATGCAGAGTGAGCTGTTCAGCAGGACAGACTGCAGGAGCCGGGAATTAGTGAGACGTTGAGCGAGGAGCGCCGAGAGGTGAGGACCGGGGGCCGGGGATGACGGCTGGCGTTCGGCGGGACAAGACGAAGTGCTGCTTGGTGAACCCCTGCTGGAGACGCCCGGCAGCCAAGGGCGCTCCTCCCCGATGCGCGCGATGGTCGACCGCTGATTGATAAGGCTTGAGCCCGAGTGGGGACCCTTGGGAACGGGAAGTGCGAGCCGGGGCAAGTGAGCGGGCGGGCGAGTTACGGGTTACGGGATGCTAGGGCAGATGAAAAAGGGCCCGCGATCGGGACTGTTGCTGCTGGGTGACGACTGAGCACCAGCGGGTGGAATACGGAATGGCGACGCTGCGAGAGCCGCAAACCATCTGCGACTGGACACTCGGGTGTGAGACGTCCGCAAGGTGGGGGACGGGGAGCGGCACGGATTTAAGTATGCTGGGAGCTAGGACGTCGGCGCAGCGTGTGCGCTCAACGAAATCTGCGAAAGGCGTCCGCGGGTCTGGGGGATGATGATGATGATGGAGGAAAGCTCACACAAGGACGTCCTGCAGGGTTGGCGTTGGTCGAGGTTGGGTCAGTTGCGGTCTGACAGCCTCGTTTGTTCGACTGGATGGGGGACCCCATTGACGCCATGCCGCTCGCTGCCTGCGTCCAGGTTGCCAGCCTGCCTACCTGCCTGGGAGTGTGCTCGTCCGCTGCTTACTGCGGTGCCACTCGCACACTGCCCGCGCACGGCACGGCATGCTTGGCGAGATGGGCTCGGTGGGAAGGGCGGGCAAGGCGGGCGGTGTGGGCCCTGCCGGCGTGGGTTGCGGGACGCTGCAAAAAGCCCGCCAACCCGGGTGTCGTTGTCCTGGAACAAGGGTCATGGCCCGGGCTCCACGCCTTTAGCCTGTGGGGACAAGGCCTAACCACGATCCGCCGCAGGCGAGGTGCCAGGGGTCGGAGCCCCAGTTGTTGAGGGAGGCGCTCGGAATGGGCAATGGGCAATACGACAAAATTGAGAATTCGATTTCGCCGTATCACTTTTCACCTCTCAGTCTTCAGATTTGCACCATCCCACGTCAAAACTGGGCCTTGTGGTCGACCATGGAGTCTAAGGTGTATGTTGTATCTGGCGGCGGGCTGTGCCCGTATGGCTGTGAGCCCCCCTCCCAATCAGGCATTCCGCAATCGTGGATAGGTGTGATGCCGTTGGCCCAGTCAAGCAGCAAACCGGGGGACTTCGGCCTTTAGCTTTTATGCAACATCGCGGACCACAATCAACATTGGTTCTCAGGTTGCAGGGGAAGGCTGAGGCTCTCGTCAACCAACCATTGGGTGGTGTGGCGGCCGCTTCAAGCCTTCCCGGACAGAGTCCCAGCCGCCCGTAGCACCGCCAGAGAATGGTGTTCCGGCGCCGACATGGAAAAATCCCAACAAATGCTCCCGCACCAAGAACTGCAGGACTCGGCACACTCTTGTTGACCGCCTCAAGGCCAAGCGAATGGTCCCGATATGTCCCGTTTGCAAAATCTTCAACTGCATGTCTTGCTTGCTGTCAAGCTGTGCCTGTCGTGCAGCTGCAAGGTCGTGGGGGGTGATGAAGGTTTTTTCGGTCATGGATGTGATGTATGAAATCGCTAGATTTCCGCATTCGTCACTTCGGTTGCTTCCCCAGCTCGAATCTGGCAAAACTAAACTAACTCACCGAACCCTGCCCTCATCTGGTTGGTTTGTCTAGATTTGGCGGGACAGGCGGTCCCTTGGGCTCGGTCGGACTCTTGCCGACCCGTAGTCTGTACGCCGTACTTCGTCCGTTGGGCGACTCGCATTCAACTATGATTCGCGCATTGCAGTGCAGTGCTTGCTAGCCTCGCTCAAACAGCCGCGCATGTGGCTGTTACAATCCACCAGTGAATTGCAACCAAAAGAAGGGTTCATCACTAGAGCGGTTTCCGTCCCGAGCCCCAGATTGACATGGCGTCCAAATGGTTGGTTACGAAGATTTCTGCGCCGCAATCGAGGAGGAGCATTGTCGAATGAATGGGGCGGCGACCCCGAAAGGATGTCCAGCCAAAGCTTCTCTTGCACAGCCATCCGGGATGGGACGAGGTGTGGAAGAGCCAGGATATCGACCGATATGCCGCTGCACTTTGTTGAGCTGGTAATAGCGGAAGCAATGTGAGATGTTTCCTTTTTTCGCAGATGCGATTGTCTGCTCGCGAGTGACAGATAGGTTTCTTTTGTACCCGTCAATGTCAGTCAGTGATGGCATGGGATGTGTGAATGTTGGAAGCTCCGACCAGGAAGATGGAGCCAGGGCGCAAGCAGCATTCTCACTATAAGGTCAACTAGATCATGGCAGTAGAAGCCGTACTCCTTCTATATCGGATATTGGAATGGATTAGAAGCCGTGCTAGATGTCCAATATCGCTATAAACTGCCTTCACTCAAGGTATTGCTGTGTACTGCTAATTGTTGTTTGATGGCTGGCAGTGCGAAAGCCTTGCAACATCTGGTCGCACGGAGCAGCCCCACGTGACCCCCAACAACCGCTTGTTTCGACGACACACACGCCCTTCAGCCATCAAGGTGCACTGTGCCTGTCTCGGTTGAGATGCGGACGCCACGCCCCGATGAACAGCAGGAAAAGGAAAACGCCGGTTGATGAAGCCGAGCCGGGGAGCGAAAACACACCCGGCTCGAAGACTGGCGCACCGACATCTAACCGGCTCCATCGCCCTCCCGTCACCAGTGCCTCGCCCCTCGCGGCGGACACCTATTTCCAAAATCTCTACTCCTCGGAACCGAACTTCAAGCAACTTGGGAAGCAAGATGCCGCATTCGCACCATTGTATGTGTCAGTCCAGTCGATTTTTTTGCCAGGAACGGTTCTGACAGTTTGCCCCGACCATAGCATCCAGCACGATGGCAAGCTTGATTTCAATGATCCGGCCACAATGATGCAGCTGACAAAGAGCTTGCTGTTGGTTGACTTCGGGCTGAAGCTTGAGCTGCCTGATGATAGGCTTTGTCCTCCCGTAAGAGTGCCAGGTCTGGCCGCTGAACTCCTCCGCTGACCCAGTAAGCCAGGTCACAAATCGCCATAATTACATCTTATGGCTAAAGGGTTTGATGGGCACAACGTCATATGAGCCGCCCGGTCGTAGGCTTTGTGGGATCGATGTCGGTACTGGGGCGAGCTGTATCTACCCTCTCTTAGGAACCGCACAACGGCCGTGGCGCTTCGTTGCAACAGGTTCTCACTATAACCAGACACTTGCAATCTTGTGTCCATGCTGACATATTGCAGATATCGACACCAAAAGTCTCGACTACGCTCGAAGGAATGTACGGCTGAACGGACTTGAAGATCGTATTCAGGTCCTAGAGAGGACAGCAGACAGTGCTCTAGTACCACTTTCCGATCTCCCGGTCGAGTCGGTGGACTTTGTCATGATGAATCCCCCATTCTACTCCTCGGAGGACGAAATGCTGTCGTCGGCACAACGTAAAGAGCGCCCGCCACACTCTGCCTGTACAGGGGCTCCGGTTGAAATGGTCTGTGAAGGCGGGGAGGTTGCGTACATCGGTCGAATGCTGGAAGAGTCTCTTGTCTTGCGCGATCGGGTTCAGTGGTACACTGCAATGGTGGGGAAGGCCAGCAGCATCGACACCCTGGTCACTCAACTTCGCAGCAACAACATTGACAACTTTGCGGTCACCGAATTTGTTCAAGGTAACAAAACACGGCGATGGGCTTTGGGGTGGAGCTTTGGGCCGATGAGACCTTCGGAGGGTATTGCAAGAGGAATTAAGGCGACGCCCTGGAGACACGCTCTGCCCCTGCCTTTGCGGGTGGTCTTATTGACCTTGCCCCCTGGGAGGGAGGTGTCTCCGTTGGTCAACCACATCACCGAAGTTGCAGGCTCTTTGGAGCTGATTTCCTGGAATTGGGAGGCAGGAACAGCTAAAGGGGTAGGAAGGGCGAGCGAGAACGTTTGGAGCAGAGCATGGAGGAGGAAAAAGCTCCGTGAGGCGCAACAAGAGCAGCCAGCCGCCGAGGAGAAGGAGACCGCCAAGCCTGAAGAGTGTCGGATTGGCTTTGCAATCAGAGTGGAGGTCGGAAAAGAGGAGACTGTTGCCTCTGTTCACTGGATCGAGGGCCATGATCAGGGTATTTTTGAGAGTCTGTGCGGCTTCTTGCAGGGAAAACTCCAGGGCATCAAAAATAGCAAGTGACAAACGGATCCGCAAACTGCGCCAAACGGGGCTTGTCACACCGGGCTCGGGACCTCTCCTTTCTCTGGGTCAGACCTTTTTACTTTATATCAGTCTTAATCAGCTATGAACGATGTGAGAAGAGAGCGTAAACCCCTATTTCCTGGGCAGGGCTCCCCCGGTACATTGCAAGGAGAGAGACAACAAGTCGCTCGGGAGCCAGCCATTGAGGTTCTCGCCACCCCCAGACAATTGTGGGGCACAGCCCCCCACCAAAGCCGCCCAGCACTCCAACCCTTCAGCGACTTTCACCAAGCCCAAAAGCCGCCGTCATCCATTTCAAAATGTCCGACCAGCAAGCATCACGTTTTGCGCCCCAGAACCAGACAACAAACGAGCGACTCTCCACCCACACCGTCGGTCTTGTCGCGCTCTCGGATTTCCGCAAGCGACGCGCAGAGGTCATCGAGCAGCAGGAGCGAGAGGCGCGCGAGGCCGTACTGTCGCGGACGACTGTCTCGACCCCCGATCGATCCCTAACGGGGACCCCGAACAACGCGAGCGACAACAATGAGGCAGACAGGCAGCGGAAGAAGAAGAAGCGCGCCAAGGCGCTGGTGTCGTTTGGCGGCGACGACGACGACGACGACGAAGAAGGCCAGGATGCGGTGCCCGTGGCTGCCCGCAAAAATGGAGGGAAGCTGAAAGCTGCGAACAATGGCGCACAAGAGGATCCCGAGGCCGGGGATGGTAGCACAACCGGGGAGTCCAAGGGCGCGGAGCCATCGGCGAAGAAGATGACTGCAAATTCCGCGGTGGGCATCGTGCCTCGAGCACTCACCAAAGCGGCGCTACGACGCGAGGCTGCTGAGAGGGATGCCTTGCGCAAGGAGTTTTTGCTCCTGCAGGCGGCGGTGAAGGCCACGGAGATCGCCATACCCTTTGTTTTCTACGATGGAACAAACATCCCGGGTGGAATTGTGAGGGTCAAGAAGGGGGACTTCATCTGGGTTTTCCTCGATAAAAGCCGCAAAGTCGGCGCCGAGCTGGGAGTCGGAGGGGAGAAGAGCGCCACGGCGAGGCGCGACTGGGCCCGAGTGGGTGTGGATGACCTCATGCTCGTTCGAGGCTCTCTCATCATCCCGCATGTGAGTCTGGCCTCTCCAATATCACAAAACACAGACTATTTGCTGACAACTCGGTAGCATTATGAGTTTTATTTCTTCATTATGAACAAGTCTACTGGGCCCGAAGGCAAGTCTCTGTTTGACTACAGCGCAGAGGCTCCGCTCAAGGATGCGGCCAGTGATTCCGCCCTAGCCCCGATAGGTGGGGTGTTGAAAGGCGGCCCCGATATCAACTCTCTGGAAGGCGCTTCGGACGACCCTACCCTCACGAAGGTGGTCGACCGGCGGTGGTACCAACGCAACAAGCACATCTATCCTGCCAGCGTCTGGCAGGAGTTCGAGCCGGAGAAGGACTACCGGTCGGAGATTCGTCGTGATCCTGGAGGCAACGCCTTCTTCTTTTCGAAATGATCTCTGTCGACGAACGCGGCTCGTCATGTGTTGCGCGGTTTAGTTCGTTGAGTTTTTGTCAAGCTGTGATATAGAGAAAGAAGCTGTGAGCGTTTGCTCGTGTCCAAGCCGAAGATGAGAGATTTACTTACTGTCCTTAGCTCGCGCCCGGCCAAAGAGACCAGCCCATGGCGCCGAGGATGATCCATCCTGGCCAGAAGAGCATGAGGAACATCAAATTGCCGCTTGGGCTCAGAATGAGGAGGAAAAACTCGTATTCGATCTTTTTTCTCAGACGCTTGGACCCTGTCGAATCCCAGAGAACACTGAGGGCTTGCATCGTCATGGCACCCGATTTGACAGCGAGCAATCTTGACACTATGAGGGTGTTGAGGGCAGCAACTCGGCTTGCGAATATGAGGGCTGCAGCGATCACCCTGGCGGCGAGGTACGTGCGGATGAAGAGGAGGAGAGTAGCAGAACTGAGAATTTGCTGGAACCAAATGGCGAGGTTGAGGACAGGACCGAGGCTGGATATCACGTCGGGGCTTTGGCGGAGTGCCACATTGGGCTTAAAGGTCGGCGCTGCGAGGAGAGACATCTTGCCGAGCAGGGAAGCTCTCTTTTCGTCATTATACTCCGATGTCGATCTGCCTTTCGGATTACCGGGACAGGTGACAAGGGCAGACCAACTTTATATCATTACCTTGGATGGGACGTGGGCCCGCAACCCCGCCGAGCGGGCGTTTGGAATGTCTTGGCGCCATCGATACCTAACGGCTTCCGATTACAAAGTACATGCCAGCCAGGCCGTTTTCAGCGGCTAACAGAAAACAATATGTTAGAAGCCAGTTCCAACCGATGTAATGTATCCGCATGTTAGCGCAGTGTCGACACTCTATTTTCGCATGCAATCGGCCTCTTGAGGACGAAGCGGGTGATGGTGGTGATGTTTGGTTGGTTCGAACCCCTCCATCATCGCCAGGCGAGCTTGCCCTGCATTTTGAGCCCCACCGCCCCAGAAGCACGCCCACGTGGGGGGTCTCATTCGTCGCTCGGCACCATTCGCCCCCCTCCCATCAGTCTACTTGGCCCGACTGGATGAGGGACAAACAAGCCGCGGTGCTGCAGGCGCCATCTCCGTGGGCGACGTGCATTGGACCGAGATCGGAAACATCGACGCCTGAAACTCTCCCGAATGTGACTGCATTGCACGCTGGCGTAGTGAATGTCAACTGTCATGAAGCATTCGAGTGATGAAAGCGGCGGCGCCCAGGTTACTCTAGTTCAGTGGGGACCAGCCCTGGAAATGTGCCTGGTTTCGTCATTCTGCGGAGCCGACTCAACTGTCGAAGCTGGGCGCGGTGGGCGCGGAGCGTCGGTATCGGCATGTGCAAGTGAAATGGTGGGCCCAGTGTGGCCCGGGCACCTTGCCGACCAAACGTGTGCCTGTGCCGCTTCCGATTGGCCAATGGCTTTTGGCTCACCAACCCAGGATGCGTCTGTCGTGTTGACTGGGTCATGACGGCATGAGATAGGATGGAATGGGCTAAAGTGTTATCAGATAAGCTTTCCGTTATGTCAGAAGGGGTGTTTATGTCCAATTGAGCCAGCCACAGGGGTAAGTTTGGGGAGGTTCGACGGAAGTTGACAGACTCTAGCGGCTGTTTTCACCAAGTGGTCTTCCCTGGCAGTGATAGGGAATGGTCTTGAAAGGTAAAGAATGAATACCAACCCAGACCATGCATGTATTGAATGTGCTCATATTTTTGTGCCTGAAATATACATCTCAAGATGATGCCCGCCATTTGATTTCCTGAATTTAAATACGAAGGGAGGTGCCGGTCAAGACGTTGAATTGTGTTGGTCTGATCGTGCCTTCCCGCAAGCTGCGCGGACGAAAGATGTGCTCAGAACGAAAAACGCCGATACACTTTTTCATCGCAGCAAGGGCCTTTGGATCAGCCTTGCGAACCTATATATGATAATATTCAGAGATGAAGTTTAAAATAATTGTTGATTTCTCCTTTTTGCAGAAATTTTAACTGTCACATCAACCGCTCGCGTCAACTGCTGTTTGACATTTTCAGATGAAATCCCGAAATACCTACCGCCCTGATAAACTCTATGGCCACGATCTCATTTCATCCCAAGTGTTCTCCAATGGGACAACTCAGAGACGGTCACCATCTCCTATTGTATTCATCAAAATGTAGAACAATAGTCTTGCAGCCGACAACAATGGGCTATTGAGAAGTGGTCTTCCCCATTGAGGACCAGAATCCCGGGTCCCAAAACTTGACCTGGGGGAGATTGAATCGGGGCTTCCACCTAGCTCTTTCCTGGATATATTTCCAGCGGTCACTTGGATTTTCCTTCAACTTTCCGCTCTCCTCTTCAGCTTTTGGTCACCTCAGCAGATCTCCAGTTGCGTTGCAGATCTACTCTCTCGACCAAGCTATTCCCGCAGTACTGACTTGTCCGTACTTGCAACCTCCCTCTGTTCACTTGCCCTCATACACATAACTATTTGATATTCTCGCCTCGTTTAACTTCTCTTCCCCTAGCGGCGCTCTCCGTACCTGCTCGGCTACTTTCCCCTTCACCCTCCCGCTATTACCTACCTTCTTCACCAAGATGACTTCGTTGAATCGCCAACAGCGGGCTCCCGTAAGGGACCTGCTTCGGCAGAAAGATCATCAATACGCCCCGATGATTACCACTGTTCAAGACCTCCAAGCTCTTAAGCAAGAGTACAGTGGTCTTAACAACGTCGATATCGGCAGAGATGGCCGACTCGATACTGACTACCCGACAACTCCCCAAGCCCAACAAGAGTGCGTCCGGCAGTTATTCTTGGCAATCACCGACTTCTCGGATGTAATTGAGTCAGCAAACCACCTTCAATTGCCTCGTGTGAAAGACATGAGCAATTTCGAAGTTCACGTTATCGCGTGGAACATCCTCGTAAGCAGCCGAACCCCCGTGGTAGCGTGCGATTGCTAACTTTTGTCTGTCTACTAGATCGCTACACAAAACGCTCACTGCGGTGAGCTGGGATTCGGCCCTCGACCCTGGACCAATGAATGGCGATATGAGAAGTACAATTCATTCAGCGAGCGGTTCGCCGCCGTTGTTGAGACCTGTCGAGTTAGTCATCTCCTTCCCTACCATCTCAAAAGAGTATCGGGCACTGACAAAACGACTTCTCCAGCGATCAAAGAGCATCGTTTACGGCGATGCGCCGGTCTCCTTCGTGAAGCGCTTGGCATCAGCTCCTGTAAAGGAAATCAAGGTGAGCCGAGCCATTGCCTCTTCCGTTGACTTCCCAAAGGCTCCTAATGAATGAGAAATAACTACAACAGAGCAAGTGCGCCAACCGGAAGCTCAACATGAGCCGAGCCGACCAAATCAAGAACGGGAAGCTTGTGGCTGCCAGCTCGCAGCCACCTGCTCGACGCACGAAGGGTGGCAACAACGGGGGCGTCACGAAGACATCGGGAAGTCGGCGGCACCTCACCGAACAGCATCCCTCGGTTTATATGCCGGAGATCCCATTCATGGCTACCGATGAGGACGCTCAAATTTCGGTGCCCCAGGCGCCTGAGTTCACAATGCTCGCGGAGAACGAACACGTCGGAGACCACCCCAGCACCTTCGGTTCCGACATCCAGGTCCCGATGGCCGCACAGGCCGCCGAACCCGAGAGCTTCGGCTGTGATTCTGCCATGCCCAGCGGCCAAGTCTCCAACCCAGTCCTATTTGACCCCGGGTTCGTGGACCCCAGACTGCTGGACGGCCAGTTGAATTTCGACGAATGGGTTGTCAACGGCGACCAACCTGGTCAGAATATGGGCGCCGAAAAGTTCAACATGGACGCGTGGCTTGGCCAGGTTTGGAATTCTTCTTAGCCAGTCCCAGCAGGCGGCAAGAACTGGAGGGATTTTCGCGAGTTGTCAACAGCAACTTCGCAGGACGTGGTCACGATTACGATGTGAGGGAGGTCTGGAGTTAGGCGCGGTATCGAAACTGCCTTGGTGGTATTTCATTCTTCTTTGTTTTGGGAGTTGGAGCTCGTTTTTGGTGGGGGGGGGGTTTCATTTATTTCCTTTGTCTTTCCTTTTCGTCATTTACTTCATAGATACCCAGTTTAGCAAATTTTTTGGGGGGGGGAGTTGTTCTCTATTTGGGATTTTGATTTTCTTCTTTACTGACTAGTGTCAGCCAGTGTCATGTGGTGATGATTAGATTTCTTCGTGTTTTATATGTTGTTGGTGTTTACTGACCTCCAGAAGCATCGCTTATACACAGGCATCATTCACCAAGCGCCTGGCATCCGACCAGCGAAAGGAGCTAAGGGTGAGCTAATCTGCTACCCCTGTTAAACCCGAAGAACTCCCACTGATAAACGAATTCAACAGAGTAAATCGGCAAACACTACCATTAACCAGAACCGAGCTAGACAGATTAAGGCTGGAAAAGTGATTGTCACCAAGGCCCCGGCTCGTGGGGATAGGCCAAGAAAAGCCTCAGCATCTAAAAGGAAGCCGACAGGCAAACAGCAATTCATAGAGCAACACGCCCCGGCTTCCTTAGCGGAGGTGCCCCGATGGCCGCCCAAGAGGACACCCAGATTTTGTTTCTCCAAGCGCCTCAGCTACCATTGGCCATGGACAACGAGCCCGCCAGAAGTTACCCCAACGCCTTCAGCACTGGAATTCAGGTTCCAATGGCTGGTACGCAGGCCGCGGGATATGACAGTTTTGATGGTGGATCTGCTATGCTCGGAGGCCAGCTATTGAACCCAGTTCTGTTCGACCCGGAACTCTTGGATCCTGGACTCTTGGACCCGGAAGTCATGGGCGAGGAACAGTTCAATTCTGAGGGCTGGGCACAAAACTCCTACGAACCTGGCCAGAATATAGCCCTCGAAGACTTTGATATAGACTCATGGCTAGACAAGCAATTGGATGCTACCTAAGTAGGCAGCCTTGGTAGGATTCGTCAAAAGCTAGTAGCATTTCCTAGGTTATCAACAACGACCCCAGGGGATGGGCCGCCAGGATCGAGACATGGAGGGCGGTTTAGGGTCAGTTACGGCTCTGGAAATGCGTCAGTGGTATTTCTACTTTCCTTTTTCTTTTTGGAGTTGGAAGCGCGATTGCATTTTTTGCTTTGCCTTTCCTAATTGTCTTTCATTCATACATGGCTTAACTAGTTTAGTATTTGTTTTGGTGCGTGGGAGTTAGCGTTCATGCGGGATTTTCTTTCTTTGCTGACTAGTGTCAGCCGGTGTTATGTGGTGATGATTGAGTCTCTTCATGCATTGCATGTTAGGGGCGCTTCTTGTGTCCGCTGACTTGTGTGCCATAGATGATGGAGCCTGACAGACCGGCCGACGACCTCTTCTCTGATACACAAAGACTCCAACCAACCATTCTCCGTGCGATGATCCATAAGACAAATCATTAAAACGAACAGAATCTACACAGGGGACAAGGCCATGGCCTGGTAATCAAACTGGCTTGCATCATGATGACCCATATTCACACCCTTTAGGTTCTCGCCTACATTACCTAGGTATTATAGGCATTTCTGACGTTGAGGGCATCCGGATCAACTAGGACAATCTCTCGACGATACCAATAGATCTGTCACGTTGGGGACTATAATGCGAAGGTGTCTAACAGGTTCTAACAGGTCGAGGGGCTGAACAAAATCTTTGACACTCAATATGCTTGTTTCCCATGCAGGAAGGCCTTCGTTGGGACTCGGGATTCGGTAAGATTGAGTCGTGAGTCCAACCTTTGGAATCATTTCGCCTGTAGATTCATGACTTGTTTCTGCCTTGGCTGTAGGGCTGAGGTTAAATCATGTCTCCACCCAACTGATAACCATTTTTCTCCATCTTGAGAGCTACTTGGTATCAATGACGAGCCATACTTAGGCTAGATCGAGGCGAGATTCAGGGTTAATTTGCACTCAAAACGTCGCACAGGGAGATGTTGAGATGGCCGTCAAGGCTACATGTAGTGGGTAGGTAATGCTAGGATCCATTGGTTGACGGGTCGGAAGAGAGATTTACTTGTGGTAGCAGACGGGGCGGTTGAGACTACTATCGCATTGTCACTTATACAGATCAAAAAGAAAGTGACGTTTGTCAGTATGAGTTTCCGTCTTTGCCTCGTGCCGTCCGATGGCCTCAACCTCTCGTGGTCCCAAGCTGAACGAGATTACAACGGCAGGCTAACTCTGTAAATGGGATGACGTGCATCGTACAGTATTTGTCAACTACCACCTTCGCCCGCGTCCCCTGTTCCCCCTCCCGCCACCGCCGCCACCACCTCCGGTGTTACCTCCGCCAGACATCTGCTGGTCGTAGCCGTATCCTCCTTGCCCCTGGTTCCCACCAAAGCCGGCACCGAAGTTCTGACCCTGGCCGCCCTGGCCGCCAGCACCAGCACCGCCGACAGCAGAATACATGGCAGCCATCTGGCTGGGGTCCATCTGGCTGGGGTCAATGCCACTAGCCATCATTTGCTGCATCATCGCCTGCATCTCGGGCGAAATACCCTCCATGCCAGGTATCGCCGCGCCTGCTGCCACCCCGCCAGCTCCTCCACCAGCGGCTCCGGGCATTCCAGGGACCATACCGCCCATCATCATCATGCTCATCTCCTCCATCATCTTCTTGTTGTTCTGAGCAACGGCATCTTGGCTGTACTCGCCCCGGAGGGCCTCCTGCTTCTGCGCATAGAGAGCCCAGGTAAACTCGTCGAAACCATAGTTAAAATAGTCCGACAGGTCGGTGCCTGGTTTGCGCCAGGGCTTCTCGTTGTCACCAAGGTCTATCGAGGTCAGCATATTAGCCAGATCCCTGGGTTTCAACAGGATGATTGATGGCCACTCACCCTCATCAATGTTGACCTGTGTCAGAGGCTTGCCGGTTGGTTTGTGTACTGGTATGGCGTTCACATCGACCTTTGATGTGGAGACTGGTGGCAGATCGGCCGCGGACCGCTGTCGGGGCTCGTCCTTCCTTTGCGGGGCGCCCTTGACAGCGGAGTCGGCCGCGGTAGACCGTTGTGGGATGTTTCTTATCTCGCTGTAGCGCGATTGTCTTGCCAACTTGTCAGAGGGGTTCTCAAACTACGTTGCGCTGGGGGGAGCGGGCTCACGATGGTGGGGCAGCCTTGGGGGCGTCTTTGTTCTCGATGATGATGTCTATATCCTGGTGGGCAGTTAGAAATTTGAGGCTCATGGGTGCCAGGCATGAGCGGGAAACATACGGAGTCCTCATCCTCGTCCATCTCCCCTCCCTCGTCCTCTTCTTCGCCTTCTTCAAGCTCGTCGCCGGCATCCTGCTTTGCTGCTGTTGGCGGGGCCGCAGTGGGTGCAGCCTGCACTGTCGGAGCCTCAGGCTCGTCGGGCGCGTAGAAGTCGTCGTCCTCGTCCATATCCATTGTGTGTTGTGGCTTCGGGAAAAGAACCTGCGAGATTAGATATGTTGTGTATTGGAGACAAAGCGCGGCGTGTTACTTGAGCTTTGGTCGAAGCTCTCCACGGTGAGGTCGCAAGATTAGGTAAGCGCAGTAGAAATGCGCCGAAGGTGAGCGGATTAGGCAAGCGGTGAGACGCGCCAAGACTGGGCTTTCGACGCGACTCGGTCGCTGTGGGGCAGAAAAACCGTCAGCAACAAACGACTGAAACCACCGCCGCATCCCAGCCGCACCCATCCACACTGCGAAGGAATTAACTCCACATCACATTCCACCGAGGGCTAGGATAGGTACCGCCCGTGGGAAATTTTTGTCTGGGATGGCTCTCGCACGGTCGGCCAGCGGCCCCGGCGGGCTGAGCATCAACACCGGATCCGCCAATAATCTCTTGTGAGTTCGTCGCGGAAACCCCATACCACGACGCCTGATCGCGTTCCTGTTCCGAGACACGCATATTTCTGACGCGGCTCCGTCCGGCACAGTGGGAGTAGCACCCAGCAACCGGCAGCGGGCGGCGGACTCTTTGGCAGCGCAGCGCAGCAGCAACAGCAGCCAGCACAGTCCGGATCAATGTTTGGCACGGCACCCTCGCAGCAGCCGCAAGCCGCGGGATCCTTGTTTGGCGGCGCGACAACTTCTCAACCCCAGCAGAGCGGGACTTTGTTTGGAGTGACAAACACTGCACAACCTCAGCAGACCGGTGGACTCTTTGGCCAGCCAGCGGCGTCCCAACAACAGCAGCCCGGTGGACTCTTTGGGTCGACGACACAGCAACAGCCCCAGCAGCAGCAAACAGGAGGAGGCCTTTTTGGCAACACGGCGACACAGCAACAGCAGCAGCCGACTGGTCTCTTTGGCAATACTGCGCAGCAACAGCAGCAGCCGCAGCAGCAACAGGGAGGACTGTTTGGAGGCGCAACGGCACAGACACAGCCGCAGCACGGTGGTCTCTTTGGCAGTTCTATGCAACAGCAGCAGCAACAGCAGCCTCAATCTACTGGACTTTTTGGTGGCTCGACCGCAAATACAGGAGGGATGTTTGGGCAGCAGGCCGCAAGGCCCCAAGGGGGGATGTTGTATGTTGTTTCACCTCCAGTTCTTCCCCACAGGTCAACTGACATCGATATAGCGGCGGTGGTGGTCTCGGCCAGTCTATGATGCAGCCCCAGCAGCAACAACAACAGCAGCAGGGGTTCAGCCAGTCGACCCAAGGCGTAGGGCTGACGATGGGCCAGTCCACCAACCAGCAGCCACAAGTGGTGCCAGGCGTGCGCATAGACGTGAGCAACATACGGTCGACGACGCGGTTTAATGATCTGCAAGAGGACCTCCAGAAGCAGATCGCCATGATCGATGAAGGTATCCAAAAGTGCATTCGGGATAAGGAAGCAGTGGAAGCATTTCTTCCCGCCCATGGCGAGCAGCTCGCAGCGATTCCTGTCGACGTTAGCTTCGTGAGCAGGAAGTCTGACGGAGCGCACGCGGCGCTATCGGGCGACATTGCCGCCATCAACCAGCTGCGCGACTTGGTCAAGTCGGATGCGGACAATGCTCGGCTGTCTTTCAAGGCGGTGGACAACCTGAAGCTGCCCACACAGTATCACCAAGCGGGCCTGTGGTCGACCAGGGGCCAACAGTCAACGGCGGGCACAGGATCGGCAGACGCGGATGCCGAAAGCAACTCGGATCTCATCAGCTTTTTCTCCCAGACGGCGAATGAGATGGACCATATGATGAAGAAGTTTGAGAGTAACCTCGGCGAGATTGAGGTGCATCTGCACGGCGTCCAGAGCAACATGTTGGAGCAGCTGCAGCGGGTAACTGCTCAGTCCAAGAACGGCGTTCAGGGCGGAGTGGACGATAGGGTTATCGAGCTGGCCGCTGTTCTTCGTGACTTTGAGGAAAGTATCCTCAAGGTGGCCGGCGTGGTTGGCGGCATCAAGGAGGGCGTTACGGAACTGCAACTCAAAGACTTTATGGGCCGCGGGTAACTGATGTGCCGACTAGAGGGCCAGGGAAGAATAAGACCTTGTAAAAACACATGTTGTACGCTGTAGGGATGTTTTGCAATACCCAGGTACCGTTGTATCTATGATGAATTCTTGTTGTTCCTTTTATTACTTGGTAATGTTTGGAAGACGCTTTTCTCATCCAGTGTGAATTGGTATCTCTAGCACCAGCCTTTCCCATAAGAGCCCCAAGCCAATACTGGCAGCAGCCATACGCCTTAAAATGCAAAGGAATTGACAAAAGACCAACTGTCTCTACCCCTAGTTTACATATAGTCGGCCCCATCGTCCCCGCCGCCGCCTTCATCATAGTCGTCTTCGTCTTGGTTACCTTCGAAGTACTGCTCTGCGTTGTAGTCGTCGTCACCGGACTCATCGTCACCATACTGATCTGGGTCGTCGAGGTTCTCCCCATCGTCATCCGCATTATCTCTGACCCAGTCATCATCATCGTCCGAGAGGAAGCCGTCCTCGCCTTCCTCGGTGCGCTTTTCTATCGAGCTGATAGCCTGCATTGCCTTGGTTGGGTCCAAAGCTTCTCCGTTCGGTTGGTGCTCGGCATCGGAAAGGAACAGCTCTCCGGCAGTCTTGAGCGAGGTGATGTTGGAAAGACCGAGCGTCTTAGGGCCCGTCTTTCGTCTTTTGTGGGCCGGGCCATCTTCGCCATCCAGTGTTGCGTGTAGTTCGGGGGGGAAGAACTCCTTGGCGAAGGGGCGCGACTCAAGGTCGGGAAGCGTCCGTTCTGCTTGGGCGAACTTTTGCGAGTATGTCGGCACGGCTAGGAAGGGGTCGACTGTCGCTTTGCTCGTCTGCCCGTATCGCTTGTTGACCTGCTCTTGACCATATGTCCTTCGGCCTTTACTGAGGTTCTGGTTCCAGGTGCGAGCTTGGGTGTAGAGAGGGCTGTCATGACACTGCTCGCGGAAGAGCAGAAAGCAGGAGACTTGTCTCTCTTCTTTCTTGGAGAGCGCCGGTGCGCGAGGGACGTTGAATGCCTGGACGAGAAGTTTTATTAGCTGCGTGCGCCACGAGAGAGAGAGGAAGTCGTTGTCCTTGGAGCGCACTCACTGGAAAGAGCTCAGACGGCTTGCCGTCAATGGCGAGATCGGGGTCTGCGCTCCAGGGGACGCTATTCGCGGCAATGCTTCTGCCGCCTCCTCGGGCCCCAAAGCCGCCGCCGCGACCACCGCGCCCTCCTCGGCCGCCTCTTCCAGACATAAATGATTGGCAGGAGATGTCGAAATACTCGATGTAATGTGTGACTGCGCTCGATTAGTGTAGTGCACCAGCAAACGTTTTCGGCGGGGCACCTTTTCAGTCCAGGTGCTGGCGGTTTTTTGGTTGGCGTGCCCCACCGGCAGGCGGGAGCTTAGTGTGCACGGTCCCTGGACCCGACAGCCGTTGGGGTACCCGTACCCACCGACCAAAGACCGCCTGATGAGTTCCCCGCATCTCCAACACCCTGCAGATCAAGCCTCCATCCATCCGCAACCCCTCCAAGACAGCCCATTCGAGCTATCCATCCGGTCCACCGCCCCGAGCCTAGTGTGCGTACGCAAGGAGTTGCCTTCCCTTGTTTGTCTGTTTATCAGACCATCAGCGAGTATTGTAACTTTGTGCCCGTTCAACGACCGCTCAACGGCAAAAAGCGCATCCCTTGCAACTTGGAGAGCGTTTGTCGCAAACAGCATTATGGACGACATCCCAGTTACCGGGCTTGACGAGCTCGAGCAGCATCTGGATTGCCTGGTCAGGGATCCCAGCATCCCGGTCAACGCAAAGCTTCTCGACGATATAGAGTTGCAGCTCACAGGTACGCTGCCCTGCCCCTTGATGGATGCCAAAGGGCCTGGGCTGACAAGAGATTGGAAAAGACAGCAACATCCCCCCCCTGGTGATCCGATTTCTGCCCAAACTCACAGCCATTTTGAAGCAGTACACCGAGGATCCGGCCGTTATCGTTAGCTTAACGGTCAAGCTTCTACGCCCCGTCTCTTTCACCCAAGTACTGTCGCTTGCTTCAGAAGAGTCGTTGATTCAAGCCCTCGACTCCCCCGCGCCAGCGGCCAACATCCTCGCAATGACCGTTATCCACAAAGCTGCCGCAAGCCCAACTGGCGCAGCCATTCTCTCAGCAATGCCACAACTGGTGGCCGCGTTCATCCGCCGATGGCTCGCTGCACCGCAGGTCGAGGTTGGACAAAAGGGTGGCAAGGTCCTCGGCGACCTCCTCGACATCGACTGCGAGCTTCCACCCCCACCGCCGCCAAGCACACGCGATGCCCCAACGACCGAAATTGTGCTGCGCAAGGCTCCGGGACAAGGGAAAATATGGCGGCTCTTGTTCGCCAACAAGGAGGCTTACATGTTCCTGCTTGCCCTCTGCTCCGGGCGCCACCCCGACACAAGCGGCGATCCATATCAGCTGTCTCTGGCCCAGGCAAGGCTCTTGAGAGTGCTCCCCCGCCTCGCCGCTCTCAATTTCCAAGCCGTTAGCCGGTCCGGGTTTTCCGCGGCAACCCCGGCGTATCTAACGAACGGCCATGGCGGCGGCGCTCCTCCATCTAATGGGCCTCGGCCTGGAGAAGGCCTTCTCCAATTTGCTGCGCTTCGTATGGTGGATCGGAGCGACGTTCTGATGCATTTGAACCTGGTCGACTTCTTCGAACTGTTTGTCGGCCTCATGAGAGTGACGGAGCATTCGGCGCACAAGCTGGAAACAGTCCGAGCAATGGTGGCCGAGGCGGCGGCAGAGGACGAGGCACTAAAAGAGGCCTTGCTGACTCTCCCGGACCGGACCGTAGAGGAAGAGGCCGAAAGCTTGCGGGGATGGTTGCGAGAGATCATGCCGGGGGAGTCTGTCCGACTTGCCGTGCGGTGAGAGGTTAAGCGATTGATCATAGCTACCTAATTATATCGTGCGGCTATTATGTACACAACCGCGGCCTTGAAGAGAGAGTGACAGGATGTTGAACGAACAGAACATTCCTGGTATGCTTACTATTGTTCCCGGCAGATAATGCGCTGCTGACGATGTGTTGTACTCAGATCCAGTACCTGGATCCCTTGGTGGTTGTCGAAGAATTGCTGGCAGAACGGGCGCCTCCACGTCAATGACAGAAACACAGTAGAACAAGGGCATCGGCGCAAGATATGTATCAATATCTGAGCACGTACGTGTAAAGGCTCTCAACACACAGAAATACCATCTAGAGTACACCGGTAGCTCCAAGAGACCGAAGAATCAACTTGATCTCCCGAACTCCCTGAACCTTACCCCCTTCTGCGCCAGGATGCATTCATGCCCTTCCCAGGGCAAGGGCAATAGAGAAACAAATATACACCATGCTATACGCCACACAGGTTCTAACGTTGCCTTTACTCTATGCGGCAATTGGACGCTTTGAAGAATTAGAGAAAATAAAACATCATCCTCCATTTCGCGCACCCCTGGACGCGCCTCCATGCCTATATATCTATGCCCTGCCCATTACCCGGCTTGACGGATCATCGCTCATGTTGTCCATACTTGGTGAGGCGCGGGGCCCGAACGATATGACCGAAAGCGTACTACCCCTTCGGTCACGATCGTCGACAGTCGCCCTCCCATTTGCCGAGGAAGCCATTCCTTCAATGCCCAGTCCGACTTCGCCCACTCGCCTGAGAACAAGTAGCAAGGCCGTTCTGAGATCACCGCCAAGCTCCTTGCCAAGCAGCTCCACAACGAGCGGATAGAAGCTCTTGATGTGGTTCGCGAAGCCCTCCCTTGGGAATGCGGCATACCCCTCCAGAACATCCACCACAACAGGTCTCCATGCCACGATGTTACGATGCTGGCTCTCCTCCTCTAGCGCGATGTAGCCGCGAATGATGTCTTGGCAGAGCGGAACCAGCGCGCTCTCGACATCGGTCTTGCTACCCTGGCGCTCCGGCGCCGTGTCGCCGAACATCCGGAACAAGATCGACACATAAGTAGCAGCGCTACCAGACTCCTGCTTCAGCAAATTAGGCGGTTGCTTCATGAAGCCTTCGCGCCACAAGCGCATGCGCAGTTCCTTATCGGCGTTGAAACGCTTCGCGAAGAGGAACGACTTCTTCAGAAGCGCCATGAGACGGAGGAGCTCGGACGACGGAATCTGCGCATACACGGCGTCGTTGCTGAAGAGCTCGTTTACCGTCTCTATCATGAGAAGCTGTAGCACACAGCGGCTGATGATGCGGTTGAAGAAGCGCCGACGCGCGGCCGTAACGACGATAGGCTGCTGCTGAAGTGAGGTGTTGGGCTTGAATTCCTCAAGCTGCGGTGTCAATGGTGATGGAGGAACCGCTGTAGATGACGAGGTTGCCAGGGTTGGCGTCCGGAGGCTGTCAGTATCACCGCCGTTGGCGAGTAAGATGGGTGATTCTGATTCTAACATGTAGCCGTTGTTCTCTGAGCCATTGATCTTGAGAGACTTCTCGTCAACCGCGTTTGCTTCAACAGGGGGGCTGAGTGGGCCGCCCAACTCCAGACCGTTTGGCGGAGGTGACAATGAGGCTGTTGAGTTGATTGCCGTCGCCGAAAAGAGTTGGTAAGCTGTCGTCCTCTCGAACAGCTCACAGAAGGCGCCTACGATCTTCGCCCAGTGTTCGTATGTAAACTTAGCGACATTTTGAAGGATAAGCTGTTGAAGGCAGTTGCTACCGATCCGAGCGATGGTGTCGTTCTCCTGACATATGCAAAGGGCGAGAAGCTCCAAGAAACGGTCGAGCATATACTCGAGGGCATCGAAATAATGCGTGAAGAGGGTAATCATGTTCCGAAGCGCCTGGATCATGGTAGTTGACAGCCACACAGACAGCTCCTCATGGTTGAGGACGTTAGACATCTCGGGCCTCGATCGCAAGACCATAAAGATGGGGTATAGCTGTTGCCTCCAAAGGATATCCCAGAAGTCGGAAGGGAAGTCTCCTCCATACCGTAAGAGGGCCTCGAAGAAGTAATTGAGAGCGTTGGACCGCACTTCCAGATCCTCGCCGGTCATCAGCACGTCATGGAAAGCAAACAACACTGGGAACCAGAAGCCCTCTTCAACCGACGTTCGGCTTTGCTGGCCGGAAGACTTGGCAGCGGCCTCGGTAGGGCTTGATGCCGAATTGGATCTGTGCGAGAGCGGGCATTCCGGTGTTTTGAGCATCTTCGGGATGATCGACTTCAACGTCTCCATGGCCTGTAAGCTCTTTTTCTGGAACTTCATGTTCTTTGAGAACTCGGTCAGACAGACAATGAGGTCGGTGAACGCGCCCTGCGAGATGACGACTCCAAACCTCGTCTTATAGACATGGGTGACGTTCTCGTATGCGAGGTTGACGATGCTTTCGTGAGGATCCCTTGCTGCAACTGTGAAGACGCCGAACATAGTTCTCCAGCCGGAGCGAATATTTTCTCCGCGGGCCTGAATCATCTGAATCAAACAACGAAGGATCATGTCCTTGACTGTAACGTTGCTCGAGTTGGACATAACATGCTCAAAAGGCTTGAGGAAGTCTTTCTGGAATTTGAATCCCGGGAGCTCCTCAATCTCCATGAACCGCATAGAGAGCTGGCGCAGAGAGTCTAGAGCAAAGAAAACAATGGCAGTGTTGATGTGGCACCCAACGCGGTTGAAGTGCTCACCAAGAACATCCCAGATCTGTGTCCACTCGAACCGAACTCGGGTCATGTTGTAGTAGCTGATCTCAACAATCTTTTGCAGACTGTAAGTGCGGGGAGAATCGTTTGACCCCGAAACCTTGATTTCGTCCCAGCTCACCTCTGTCAAGGCCCTGGCAAAGTGGACGATGGCTTCCCCGGAGAGGTTGGCCGTATTTGTAAAGATCCTGTCGACGCTCTTGATGACCTCATCTGATCTGCTTTCCATTGCAATCTCCATCGATACACCCTGAGGTCCCGTGTGTGACCGTGGCCGATGTTTCCGAGAGGAAGCAGTGGATTTTCGGGAACCAGAAGTCTCTGTCCGTGACGGGGGAACAAATCGGGCTTTGGAGACATCAGGAACTGCACTCTCATCGACACCGCCGGAGATAAGCTGAAGTCGATCAAGCTGGCTTATGCAAAGCAGCACGTCTTTCCAAGACTGCTTCAACAGATTCCCTTCTGTCTGGCCAAGCTCCAGGATTACTTTCAGAGCCTCGACGTTCTTGGCTTGCATCTCTTCAGGGTTATTGAGATTGGCTGTGTTTTTGAGCGCCGAGATGAAGGCTTCTCGTGGAGTCGCAAGATCAAAGAGGCAGGCAATCTGAGTCGCTAGCTTCATCCCTTCCAGACACAGCTTGTTGACCTCAAGATTATGTGTCTTCTGTGTTTGGCTGGAGAGGGCTGAGAAGAATGACATCCATGCAACATCAAACATCGGGCCCACATGTTTAAAAGATGTGGCCGGAATAAACTTGGTGCCTGCTTTCTCAGCGTTCTTTCGTTGGCTACGGTAGAGGTCTCTGAAGAGCTGTTCAGAACGAAGCGAGATCTCTTCCGACTGTTGAACATAGGCTTCTCGCTGCAAATCCCGGCCGACGTTGGAGAAAGCCTGTCCGAGGCCCGCTGCAAGTCCTGTTGATTGGGTCTGGAGAGTTCCGTTCGCAGCAGCAGCGTCTCTCTCACTCTTGAGAACGATCTCTTCATTGGCAATGTCGTCGTAGATGCCTAGGAGATATTCGTCAGGGAGATCAGCGTTGTCGTTGATACCCCGATTGTTCTTGATGAAGTCCGTCTTTGACATGTGCTTTACAATTTTGGTGCTGTGCAGGTCGGTATTGAGCAAGATGACGGAATAGGCGAGCACGTAAGGGGTGTCAGCGTTTGCAAATGCGTTGGGATTCCCCATGATATAGCGGTTGGCGAACTTGAGCATGAAGCGATCGATTTTCTGAGCTTCGCCTGGTAGACGGAAGGCTTGGAGGAATTCCCGCAATGCATCAACAAAACGTTTCTTGGTGAAGTCCATTGTATCCACGAACGCATGCATGATGTCGATATGCTTCTGATCACCCTCACCCAAGTATTCTCCGATTTGAGCCTTATCGAGCCTGTCCTCAGATCGAAGGAAATGAGCGATATCTTCTGGCTTCTCACTTGGAATAAAGCCCTCCCGGAGAAGAATCTTCATTCCATTCTTAGGCTTGAAGTTGAAGGCCTTGACTGCGTTCGTTTTCGCTGTCTTCCTGGCCTTCTCCTTCTCCAACTGATCAGGATCGTCGTCAATAACAGGCGTGGAAGGGGGGATCGGAGTTTCCAACCGCGACGTAGAGTCGGCTGCTGACGGGTCGATCGAGTACCGTAGTTCATCACTGGATTGCCTCCTCTCTGGTTCGCCGTTCGCACCATTGCTGTCTGGCCGCCCAGGTTGCGACCAATTCACCAATGATCTCAAGGTCTCCACGAGCGAGTCGAGAGCTACTCTCTTCATCACATATTCTTTCGGGATCTCACTGTCGCCATCGTGATGGGTGGTGATATGCGCAACAGACAAAGGAGGTGGCAGAACGTTCTTCACTTGCCACTCGTTGGGGCTCGAGTACTTTGAGTTACCATCCTCATACTGTTGCTCTTGGATAACCGAAACAGCTATCGGAGATGTCGCAAACTTGGAGAGATCCTCGATGATAGTTTGGAAGATGTTGTCGACATTTCTGTCACAGTCATAGTTCAGATATGTTTCAACCAGCGCCCGCGGATCTTCGCAGAACCTCTTCAGAATGCTGACAAAAGCGAGTTTCTGCGACAGAGGAGCGTTCCTCCGGGCCAAGAGCGCAAGGTAGATTTCGTTCAAGAAGACCTCAATCTCTTTCTACATGTCATGTGTTAGCCCGACTCAAATAAGCGTAGAGTGTATCAACTAACTTTGAAAGGCGCCCTCATGTACTTTAACATTAGCCAGAAGATCTCGCAGCAAACATCAAACACCCTGTCCACAGAGCTTGCGCCATTTCGCGTGATGCTCAAACAAAGGTAGTACTTGATGGCCTGCAGGAAGTTGGTAGGCTCGTTGTTTTTGGTGTTGGTGATGGTACAGAAGGGCGAGGTAAAAACGGTTATGCTGTTGTTGAGGAGAGTGTGGATGAGGTGGAGAGAGATGAGTTTAGACCGCATCGGCTGCCCCCGAAGATCGTACAGTTGGTCTGGTGGGAGAACCTTTGTGGACAGGTTGCAGAAGGACCGGAAGACAAGATAGGCATCACGAATGTATACCTCGTCTTCGGCATCCAGCGATTCAGGGGTTTCCTCGTGCGAACTGTCCGCTATACTCTGCTCAGACACCGACCTGGCCGGCTTTTTTGCGGGCTTGATCTGTGTTACCATTGTCGGACCGTCGCCCAGGTTCGAGTCGTCAAAGCTCTTCCGATGCTCCAGGTCCTTTAGGGTCAGCTTGGCGCCGCCGTTGGACTCTTCGAGAGGCGTAGCAGTCTCGTCTTCTTCGTTGTCGCCACCGTTACCTAGCGACGAGGCCTGGTCATCTTGGCGGTCAACGGTTAAGCTACTCTGACTGCGCTTCAGCTTTCCGAGACTCGCGCGTGCTTCTTTCATGTGCAAGCGCGTTTTGACTCTCTCAAACACCGTCCCAACCATCTGGGTGAGTGTCCCCTGTGCAACCTGCTGGTTCGCCGTACTCCGCGACAGGAGGAAGACATTGTAGACCTGGCGCACCGCCTTCAATAACCCGGCGCCGTGCACAACGATCTTGTCGTTCAGGACGGCCGCCAGCAGCGACTTGACGATTTGTAGTTGGATCTCGACAGGGGTAGTCTCGCCCTGAAAGCAGTCGCAGATGGTGTCGATGGCTCGTTCGATTAGCGGGGCCTGCTCGGCGTTGCCATCCTGGCTCGAGGCGCGACCCGACGGGGTCGAGAAGGACGAGTACGAGATAAGCTTGCCGATGCAGTCGAGCGCAGTGGTCGCTAGGGGTATTGTACCGGACTTAGTGGCTAGCTGCAAAGGCGCAAATACGATCTCGGGGTCTGGGAGCTGATGGTCATTCTTCTCGATGGCGGCGAGGGCCTGCTGGACCAATTCGACGAGCTGCTTGTTTCTGCCGGCATTCGCGGCAATGATGTCCAAAGAGGACACGACAAATTTGAGGGAGCTCATGGTCGGCCGGCGGATCCGAAGGCCATCCGAGGTGACGGGGTTAGCGCATGGAGAGAAGATCTTGGGTAGAAGCTCTGGAGGCGCAAACGGTGGCTCTTTGTTGCAGCAACTTTTTTGCTTATTGGCGCGACGTCTGTCCTCAAGCTCCGAGTCGTTAAGTGTTGTTGGTTGGTCAGGGCGACGGGGCTTGCGTCGTCCACAGCGCGTGGATTTGGTTGGTGCCTGGGATTGTCGCTCGAAATGCTCCTGTTCTGCCTGCGCGACGGGGAGGGCGTCGAAAAGGAGACAGGTGGAGCTGATGCCGCGAGCGGGCGGTCGTGAAAGTTGACAGCAGAACCGTCATCTTTTTGCGGTGGGGCCGCTGAAAGACCCTTGTGCTAGCCGTGCCAGCTGGTGGCCGTCCGGCCAAATCTGGATTACTTGCCTGGGAAGAGCCATCCCGGCCCGCGCGATCCTTGGCAGCTCTTCGGAGACCTGAGCAATGCAGCGACGCCTCATTGCATGCTGTTTGCGCGCCCCTGTTGACGTGCAGCCGCGACTTGCAAGTGTGGCTTGGCTGAGCATTTGCCGCAATTCAGACGCCGTGGGAAATGTATTTCTTGGACTGCACACATGGCTTCCATCGCCGTAGTTTTACCCTAGGAGATAGTAATCTGATATAGAGTAGTTATCAGCCGGAGCCTGGTTAATCGAAGCCTTAGTCACCTATTGTCGGGCAGTTCCATATCGACAGATAATGGGCATTGGACTGTGGCTGGTGAATGGGCAATCCGATCACTTGGGCGCCGCAGCCAGGAGTGGCTTAGCGTCGCGATTTTCCCTGCCAAAGTTGCAGGGCCCATTTTTTGGGGTGAACGGGAAGCTAAGCTCCCCCAACGAGAAATCCCACGCAAAAAAACTGGCCCCAGCGTGTCACCATCAGCCTTCTCGCCGACCCAGGTCCGGCTTGCTCAACCTTCCTCTCTCCATCCTCGCTATCCACTCGTCATCAATTGACTCCCGGACCACGCCGAGGGCACATCTTGAGAACATTCCGGTCGTCAGTGTTAGGCCATTGGGGTATTCCCTTCGTTTCGAACACCTCCGCGGCTCCTCAAGTTTTTTGTGATTCCCCCCGAAGAGCTATTTTTTTTACCATCAAAATGCTTGTCCCGGCGCTTCGAAGGCAAGCCCTTCAGCAAGCAAAATATGCCCGCGTCGCTCTCCCTAGTCTCACGAGATGGTACGCTTCGTTTCCCCCGCACACCGTCGTCAAGATGCCCGCTCTGTCGCCGACAATGACGGCCGGAGGCATCGGCGCGTGGGGGAAGAAGCCCGGTGACTCGATCTCGCCCGGCGAGGTGCTCGTGGAGATCGAGACGGACAAGGCTCAGATGGATTTCGAGTTCCAGGAAGAGGGCGTGTTGGCCAAGATTCTCAAAGAGACTGGCGAGAAGGATGTTCCAGTCGGTAACGTACGTATTTTGCCTCCTACCTTGATTGACTGCAGCTAACCACTTTCCCCATTCCAGCCCATCGCCGTTCTCGTTGAGGCGGGCACCGATGTCAGCGCTTTTGAGAACTTTACACTCAAGGATGCCGGCGGAGAGGTTGCACCTCCTGCCCCCAAGGAAGAGAAGTCCGAGTCCGCGTCCTCCGAGTCGTCCTCGGCTCCGACCCCGGCTCCCGAGCCTGAGCAGAGCGGATCCAGCGGAAGACTCGAGACCTCGCTTGACAGAGACCCGAACATCTCCCTTCAAGCCAGAAGACTGGCCGCCGACAAGGGCGTGAACGTGCGCAACCTCAAGGGCTCTGGTCCCGGTGGCAAGATCACTGAGGAGGATGTCAACAAGGCCGCCTCCGCTCCTGCTGCCGGGGCTGCATCCTCAGGGGGTGCTCTGTACGAAGATGTCCCAATCAGCAACATGCGCAAGACCATCGCCAACCGCCTCAAGGAATCGATTGCTGAGAACCCGCACTATTTCGTCTCCTCGTCCCTGTCCGTGTCGAAGCTCCTCAAGCTGCGCCAAGCCCTCAACAGCAAGGCTGATGGGCGGTTCAAGCTCTCTGTCAACGACTTCCTCATCAAGGCTATGGCTGTCGCATGCAAGAAGGTCCCGACCGTCAACAGCTCGTGGCGTGATGGTGTAATCCGCCAGTTCCACACCGTCGATGTCTCCGTGGCTGTGGCTACCCCCAACGGTCTCATTACACCCATTGTGAAGGGTGTTGAGGGTAAGGGTCTGCAAGGCATTTCCGAGTCTGTCAAGGAGCTCGCCAAGAAGGCACGGGACAACAAGCTCAAGCCGGAGGAGTACCAGGGTGGCAGCATCAGCATTTCTAACATGGGCATGAACCCCGCGGTTGAGCGCTTCACCGCCGTCATCAACCCTCCTCAGGCAGCTATCCTCGCCATCGGTAGCGTCAAGAAGATCGCCGTCCCTGTCGAGAATGACGATGGCTCCACCAGCGTCGAGTGGGATGAGCAGATCGTCGTCACTGGGAGCTTCGACCACAAGGTCGTTGATGGTGCCGTGGGTGCCGAGTGGATGAAGGAGTTCAAGCAGGTGATTGAGAACCCGCTCGAGCTTTTGCTGTAAAAAGCATGCTGTAAAAAAGAGTCTGCGGTGTCGTGTTCAGGCTCGGAGGAAATGATTTGGCGCATGGGAAGTGGAGAAAGGGCATAGAATGGCGGGAAATGGACCAGCTCACTGGGACGAGACGGCGTCTCTTGGTAGAAGGCACTCCGACGAGAAGACCTATGGAGCACGCCAACAGTCGGCGGGCGCCTGGTCTTCAGATGGGCGTCCACGCCAGTCGGGCATGATCACCTGCTACCACGTGTATAATGATCCTAGGCAATGCTGCATCTCAGTGGGGACCACAGCACTTTTTATTGTTTTGTACATTTGTTACGTTGGTATTTTCAAGGTTAGGCTGTTTAATCGAGCACGGAGTTTGGCCGTCGCGCTTGGGTGCAGTGGTGGCAGAGCCAGCTCGAACTCAGTCTCAAATAGAGCTCTAATTCCCATTCAAGATGAGCATCTTCAGGT
>Ga0247780_1000411_pt1 | contig 41846 bp, 39 predicted proteins | sample UWRJL079202R5_FD_179927 | JGI IMG/M metagenome (GOLD analysis project Ga0247780, IMG submission 179927) | Plant litter microbial communities from Arlington Agricultural Research Station in Wisconsin, United States - UWRJ-L079-202R-5 | ecosystem: Environmental > Terrestrial > Plant litter >...
CATGGAAAGGTTCCCTGATACTCAGCCATACTGAACGCCAGCTTGGCACCGAGGCCACCGGCGAAGATCTGGGATGCGGCGCTGCAGGAGTCGCTCGAGTGTGAAGCAAACAAGGCTTGACGATCTCGCCAGTGCGGCGCAAATCTGACAACGCGCGACCACTCGAGACTGCTGTCGGATCCCCAGAGAATGATCGCTTTGGAGTTGCAAGCCACTTCCTGTAGTGTCCAAATACGGTTCCACCAGGGCTGGTTGAAGAATGAAACAAGCGTGCGATGGCCCGACAAGCCAGGCAGGTCGGAGTGGCTTTGATGCCCGCCTGACTGTTTGTACCAATACCAGGAGTTGGTGACAGCGAAAGCATCATCTGACAGGGCGTTGTGTGCATCAAGATGAACGACGACAGAGTGAGCTCGTTGGTAGATGGACTTCATACTCCTCACCTGGCTGGCTTTCTCGCCGTTGTCAGCCTGGTTGATGCAAATCGCATCAGCCCACAGGTATACTTCGCCCATATCGCGTTGGCGGAGATAGGTGAAGAGTCGCTTGAGGGCCAGTGAGAGTGATTTGGGTATGAGCACTTTCTGGCTGTTGACTGTATATGGTGCCACTTTCCGCGGGTCTCCCCAGGCGTATGAAAGAGCGACGTACTTAGGGGCCGAATTTCGAGGCACGTTGTGCATTGCGGCGGATGTCGGTAAGCTGAGTTGCAGCACCCGAATTTCATCAAGGCCGGGCAGCAACGGCGTGTGCGAGATTTGTTCTCCATGGCCGAAGCTGACCAGATACTCGGAGATGGCGCCAAGCATGGAGCAAATGTTTGGATGCGGATACGCGTGGTGGGAGAGTGAAATCGAATCTGTAATGGTTTGATGAGAAAGAATTGGGGCGCACACCGACAACTCGTGCGAAGGTCTGGGCACTGGGTCATGTGATAAACCTGTTGGCGTTTTGGTTGGACCTGAGGTTCAGCCGATGAAGTACGCGCGAATCAGACAAGTCGTGTCCGGGGTCACATTTCACTTTACGGCAGGCAGCATATTACTAAGCAAACATCTGGGACTCTGTCGTCGCCTTCTAGGGCCGAATGACTGGATTGTGAATCCCACCTTTCGGACCGTTATTATTGCTGCTCCTACATGTGAGGGAACCATAGCTCGTTAGAATATACAGAACACCAAGAAATACCTATATGTACAACCATAGAATGCATGCACTATTGCCAAAACCAGTACGTACGATAAATACAGCTACGCGATTCTAGCATAATTTTCCGTTTAACTCATTGTGCAACCTACTTAACGCCTTCCCTTCCTCGGCTGTGATTGGAGAGAGTGATTAAGCTGAAGAAAGTCATCCCAGTGTGATATTGGCCCACTCCACATTTTCCGGTACCAGTTCGCCACCCATCCAACCACCATAAAGATATACCGGCCCAAGGAGATGAAAGCCTCCCCCAGCATCAATTACCTCTCTTATACCAAATGACAAAATTCCACCCGCAAATACCACAATCTGGTCACCAACCCTTGAGCTCTCGGGCCCTAGTCCCACTCTCCCGGCATTGTCAATCAAGATACGGCGAGTCCGAGGTTGCTTCATGTGGCCCATGAACACCAGGACTTTTGCATCAAGCCACTCTTTTTCTCCCTCTTCGCTTTGAATTGTCGACGGGGGCTGGATCCTGCCCGCAATAACGTCAAAGGCATGCCTAAACTTGCTGACCTCCTCTTCTTTGATGATCGGTTCGTGCAGCTCATCGCAGTCCTCTAATACGACTCGCCAGGCGTCTGAAGTCGGGTACTGCGTATTACTCTCCAGAATTTCTTCCAGCTCGAGGGCCCAGGCGCAGGTTTCGTTATTGTAATAATTAGGATGGGTGACGCAATACTTTCCCGCCCCAGAAACGATACCGACGATCGTCCCTCGCAAAGTCAGCATATTATCTCCTTGGTACGTCATATTTTGTGACCCCTCTGACCTCGACCTCGCCGCACTCAGTCTCTGTGTCGTAGTACCTTAGAGCTGAGGGGAAATTCCTAGGACCATAGCAACCCAGGTGGTGTTATTCCAGTCCGTAACCCACGATGGGAGTCTGAGTCTGCTTTGGTCTCCATCTACACGGCTTAGAATTGGCCTCGGGGGTGCCTGTGCATAAGTGAGGATGTCGGGCCCCAAATTATCGAGTAAAACCCTTACCACCTCGGCCATCAGCCTCTCTCTCGTCATGTCAGACGAATAATCAACCGTGATTCTCGCTCTGTCCCGTCCCCGCACCATTCCCAAAAGGCCGTAGATCCTGTCGCGGGGATCTGTTGTTTAAATTCGGTCTAGTAAGCCAATGGAAGTTACGACCAAAACGTCAAGTAGAGGCAAGCCGGGTCCTTCGGTCTCTGAGCCCGAGCCATTGCCCGGCGGCTGCAGTGACTCCTTGAAATCCTCAGCCAGTGTCCAGAGAGGCGACGGCGTCGTAGTGATGACCTGTAGTAGCTCGTAGATCGCCCGGTGTCGTGGCGCCTTACTCAGCGTACGCGTGATATATGATAAGAGCACCATTGCTTCCCTCACATCATCCCACGGGGCTGCCGGCTCGCGCAAGTCACCGCAAAGAAACACAGCACGTCTTACCAACACCACCTCCTGAACAATCCAGACCCGGCGCCACCAGGCCGCCTTGCGAAAGAGCCGTAGGATGACTATGAGAACACGGCCCACGCCCGTAGGCATGTACCCCTAAGGCGCATCTCCAGCGACTAATAACTGCAGCACTTACACAATCAGCCGCCCTGCATCCTCTTATTGTCCCGTCTCCCTCATCACGCGTATTTACTCGCGATGCTGCACGCCGACATTTCTCAGAAACCCGAGCGCGCCAAGGTACGGCCCTGGCCCGAGCCACGCGATGACCAGCTCGGCGCGGCTGTAGATGAGGCCCATGAGCGGTACCTGCGTGTTCTTCTCCGCTGTGTCGGACTGGTTGATACAGATGGCGTCGATCCAGATCCGAGATGGCGAGCGGTCGTGTTGGAGACGGACAAGCGCGCTGTGTAAGTTGTGGGTGATGGTGATTGGGTGGTTGTCGATGATAATCTGGACAGTGTCGGTTGGATCGCCCCAAGTATACGATAATGCGGAAAACTCTGAGGCGGAGTCAATGTCATCGAGGGATCCGTGGGCGAGGTTAAACACGCATGGAGTGTCGGCATCTTCGAAGGGGTATGTTAGATGGAGGACGCGGATCTCGCGGATGGAAGGGTCGAGGGGCTGGTATGGGTAGCGGTGTTGCTGCGCCATTTTGCTTGATTTTGTTGCAAGATGCTCAAGATGAGGGGACCCTTGCGCAATTGCTGCCCAGGGGCGTGTTGGAGACAGACAAGTATCACGTGAAGTCTTACCGACCAGGATGATCATTGGCAGACCTGATCCCTTGCCATCGTTAGAGTGAAGCTCCCGTCACCCTCACGAGACTATTTACATCAGTTCGCGGTCCAGCAACAAGACTTCATCACATTCTCTTCCACCCACTCAGCGTGCGCGCTGCATCCCCGCCCAATCCCACGGCTTGGCCGTCTTCGCATCAATCACCGGCATGGAACCGAAATATTCCACACCATCGGGCAAGTCCTCCGCCGGAAACGAGTCCGTCGTCCCTAGCAGCTCGCTTAGTATTTGCTTCTTGACAGGCTTCCCCGAATGTGTGCGCGGCAGCTGCTCCCCTTCTTTCAGTATCCGAAGCACTGCAGGCAGCATATACGCAGGCATGTCACCGGCGAGTTCAGCTCTGATGCTGGCTAGATTCACCTCTCGCTGGGTGGCGTTGCTTTGGAGTCGGACGACCGCGCCGCACAGCTGTCGAGCTTCGTGGTAGGGGACGCCAAGGACGCATGCGTCTGCAATGTAGGGAAGGCTCATTAAGCTGGCCTCGACTTTCAGAGCTGGGATTTGGAAGTAGCGGAAGAATATAACTGTGTGATTCGTTAGTCGGCGAACTGTAGAATGCAGTGATTTGCGTAAGGCGGTAAATGGGACGTTGCTCACAGTCAGTGGTGGCTCGTCCGGCGAAGATATATTCCCCATCCTTGAGCTCCGCCGTGTCGCCCGTTCGATAGAAGCCATCCTTGTCGAAAGCAGCCTTTGTTTTCTCTTCATCTCCGAGGTAACTGGGTCATGTGTTAGAAAACTCGAAGGGCAAAGGGGATGGTCAAGGGGCAGCGGCATACTGGGTGAACATGCCGCGGGTTTTCACCAGGATCTCACCACGGTGCCCTTCGGAGAGTTTCAACTCAGCCCCCGGCAGCAGTTTTCCAATCGAGGACTTTAGAGTGTAAGCAGCTGTAATGGGTATAGGGACTGTTGAGGCTCACATTCAATCCATCCACGGTGCAGGAAATACCACCCCCTGCCTCGGTCATGCCGTAGAGGTTCGCGAACGGTAAGCCCGTCAGCCCGGCCCAAAACTCCCGCAGTGACGGCTCAATAGGCGCAGACGAGCACCGCAGGGATGGCAAATTCTGGAACCCTGCCACATATCGCTCGGGCGCATCTCCCCTAGAGAGCACCAATGCCTTCATCTCGCGCAGAATGGTGGGTGTGAAGGACACGTGTGTGGGACGGAGGAGGACCAGAGCATCCAATATGTCCTCTGAGCTGGCGTTCTCGCCGAGAACGTGGAGAGTTTTGCCAGATAGGGTGGGCAATATCAAGGTCATGGTTCCTGCGATCCAGTGACAGGCGCGGTGACTGAAGGCGACACCCCCAGTCGAGCTCACCTGGCCGGGGCCGAGACACTCTCGTGGGAGCACGACGCCTTTGGGCCTGCCCGTGGTGCCTGATGTGAACAGCAAAATACCGGGCCCTTTGGGATCAAGTCGTAGGTTGTTGTCGATTTCAACGTCGATGTTGTTCGGCTTTTTACGCGGCTTCACATCCACCTCGCTGGCGATTGGTGCCCAGGAGAGGCTTTCTCCCTGTGCGCTAGCAAACGCGCAGATAGCTGTGGCCTTCTCCTCGCAGCCTTCACCAACAAGGAGGAGTGAGGTTTTGGCCTTGGATACCATGTAGTGTGCTTCCTCGGGGAGGATACCCGAAGCCATCGGCATGCACGCGCCACCCACAGCCCGGATGGCGAAGAAGGCGACGATAAACTCATACCCACTCCGGACTAGGATGCCGATGTATGGGGACGCACCGTTGCTTACAATACCCCGTTCATTGAGCACCGAAGAGGGCAATGTTGTCCGGAGACGATATGCTGTCTGGAGGATGTCGTTGAGCAACTCGGGGTAACTCTTCCGAAAGCCGCGAGTGGCATCATGGATGATGATGTCCGAGCCTTTCGCTTGGCGATGGGGCGAAGCTAGCAGTCCGGTCAAAACGGGGTCCTGAGGAAACTTGTATGTCTGCCTTCCGATAATTTCTGCCAGGGCGGGTTTTCTCCATGCGAAAACAAAGGGAATGGCTGCGAGGGAAGTCAAACAGAGACCCAGATATTCGATCATCTTGACGCGCGCATCGTGAGTTGCACCTCATCCGGGGACTTCGGGGCAGCAAAGGAAGTTAAGTACCTTCCCCTCTCCCAAAACCCACATGATTATCGACGAGGTCACCTTGTCGGAGCGTGATTCAGCTCGTCACATATGAGATTGTCTTACCTTACCGATACGCAGTGAGACACAGGGGACACCGAAAATTTGATTCTGTGGTGACAACAAGATGGTTGTCTTGATCTTTTAGAGAGCTAACCAATGGCGATACGCAAAAAATGGCGGTGGGACAGTGTCGATCGGGCAAAAAGAGGTTAGCAGAGATTGGATCTGCATGTTGACTCGGATCCAGGACGCGTTCCGAGACACCACAAACTGAAAACCATACGGGTTTCTCTAAATTCTTTTTCGAGCCCCACAACACAACGTTATCGGGTAGGATCTTCGTATCTGAACAGCCGCTCGGCATATCCCGTTGCATCCTTTTGTCCAATTGGCTAGGACTCTCTCGAGCGATGTTGTGATGCGCTAAGGTGCAGGGGATCTTCAACTGGCTCATTATACCATATAAAACGTCGTAGCAGTTTCGCCATCAAGGTAGTGTGACCGTAGCCAGTTGCATCAGTCCGTGACGCTCTTCCTCCATTCCATAACTCTTCCCTCCCCGACTTGCTTCACCATGGCCTCTAACGAAACCACCAACGGCTCAGCGTTCAAAGTGCTCGAGTATTCGGACGAAGTCCACGCCGAGCGCCCCGAAGACCTGCGGATCGGCGAGCATGGATACAAGTATCGCCTAGTAGATGGGCGGGTGATGCCGCCGTACATCACGCCCAATCGGTACGCTCTGTCTCGGACCGTTGCCACACGGCCCTCGGATATTTGCTTCGTCTCGTACCCCAAGTCGGGCTCGACGTGGCTGTCGTACATCATCGTGCTCCTGGCGACAGGGTCCAAACCTTCGGGCGCAACGCTGCGAGACTCGCTGCATTGGGTCGAAAGCAGCTGGACATACCCGCGCAGCGCAGCGGACCTGGAGAAGGCAGCGGCGCCGCGCATCTTCAAATCGCACATGCCGTACTCCATGGCGCTCGGCGGCGAGCCGGCCAAGAATCCCTGTCGGTATATCTACATTGCCCGCAACCCCAAGGACGTCTGTTCGTCGTACTACTACTTCGAGAGCGGCAAGAGCTGGTCCGGCTATTACAACGGCGGATGGGACCACTGGCTCGACATGTTCACCAGCAGCCGCGTGCAGCGAGGCGACTGGTTTGACCACGCCCTGAGTTGGTGGGAGCACCGCGACGCCGAAAACATCCTGTATCTCAAGTTCGAGGACCTCAAGCTCGACACGCGCGGGCAACTGGAGAAGATCGCCAAGTTTCTTGGCCTCAGTGTGAGTGACGAGCAGTTACGCGAGGTTGAGCGCAAGATTGGCTTTGACCAGATGCAGCAAACCGAGTTCAGCGCGCTGAAGGACGTGAAGGAGTTCAACAAGTTCTTTCGTAAGGGCGAGATTGGTTCGTGGAAGGAGTACTTCACTGTGGCGCAGAGCGAGGCTTTCGACAGGCTGTACAAGGAGAGGGTTGGCGATTCTGGCCTTGAATTTCGCTTTGAGTAGACAGAGGGGTGTTGAGAGGAATGAGATCGAGAAGACGAGGGAATGAGAAGCATCGGGGCTCTGTTGTTTTCCTAATCATATTGAGAGGTTGCAGGAAAGGTGGAATCAATGTTTGCGATAAAATATGAGACACTGTCAAATGGAATCTTCCACACTGGCGTCAGTGGCCCTGGCGGGAACCTTCATGCGTGGAAGGGACGGGTTCTCACCTTGTCAGGATACCAGTGGGCTCAAATGATAACGAACCCCCGGTATTCCAACTCGTTCCGAACAAAGCCACGCACAACGTCTGCCATATCGGCGGCCTCTGGGTATGTTCCGAGAGACATCACCAGCTTGTCCTGTAGACACAAACTCGGTACCCTGCCAAAGTTGCCTATTCCGAGTCTCCTGTACACCTTCTCGCCAGGCTTGACAAAGGTGCCGCCCCCAAATCCCCCGTTGGGCGAGACCTCGGCTAAGACGAGCGCCTCACAACCGACCGGGGCTATTGTGTGCATTGAGCATGTGTGGTACCCAGACGACCTTGTTCAGCCCGGCGCGGGACGCGACCATCTCGTAGCCCTCGACCGTATCTGAAGCGAACCAGAGCTTCTCCCCCGTCACGGTGTCAGTGAGGCTCGTACTCACCGAGCTTCCTTCGTAGTCGTAATTTGGCTTCGTATAGGAGCTCGAGAAAGCTCTCGGACAACCCCAGAGTCGCACCCACCCGGCACTAACAGGGCCGAAAAGAAAGTCTGTCGCCAACTTCACGTCCACGGCGCGTACATCGGCGAGTGCCCGTACTTGGGACTCGTCTGGGTAGAATATGCCACATATTGGCACGGGTGCCTCGACAATCGCCCAGCTCCAACTCGGAGCCACATATCCCGCGGTACCGACGTGTTTTCGGGGTGACGTCGTGTTTCGCCCCTCGCATGTCATCCATCCTAGCTGGAAGATGAAGTTAATATCCCATAGACCGGCGAGGCAACGTTGCTGCTGTGGAACCCCTGAGTTGGCAAGCTCCCGTGCAACTGATGAGATGGCAATGAGCCGGTCCGAGTCCTTTGTAAGATGCCATTTGGTGTAGTCTGATACAGCCCCGGCCCAGGTGCTGCCAAATCGCCGGAGAAGGTCGAGGGCCTCCTGTTGCAGCCGTGCAGGCGACGGCGCAGTTCTCGAGGCAGTGGTCTCAGCGGCTAGTGCCGCTGCTGTGTCAACCATGGAATGAAGCAGGTGCCGAGGGCCAGACCCTTTGGTGCTCACCCCATCCAAGCCAGTTGGATTTTCCCCGTAGCTCGCCTCGTCACAGGCAAAGAAAACCCCATGGGTGGCGAAGGCGAGAGTGTGGCGTGCAAGGCTGCGCTCTTGATACACCCACGCACGCGTAAACAGCGGCGCCAGCCAGTTTCCGCCTCCAGGTAAATCCCGCTGCATGTCCCATAGCACGGTCACCTCCCAGGAGAGAAGGATACAGGGGAGTCCTTGACGGTTCCAATTTGTGGTGTGCCCCGTGCCGAGGATTGGCGCGAAGGAGACCCGGAAGCCAAAAATCACGCGTGGGTCGCAATAGTCGTTGATGAAGCCCTCGTAGTCAGACGCAGTCGAGAGGGCGGCGATGTTCAGCCACGCGAACTTGTAGACATCGGCTATGATAGCGCTCTGCTCCTGCCAGTCTTTTCACGCTGTCCTGGAGGATGCACAGGCTGTCGATCCAGGTGTGGTCGAACCCCAATGACGCACACACCCTAACGGCATGCTGGAAAGCCAAAGGCATATTGTCCAGTGGTAGTTTCCTCCGCCAGGTGTTGATAATGTCCTGGGTGAGCACGCTGCCGCCGCGGCCTCCTTTACGTTCTGGGCCCCAACAGTGGGGGAACGACAGATATTGGACACCCTCTTTGACAACGCATCTGAAAAGTCGGCCGAGCCAGATTTGAGTACAAGACGGGTGCTGAGCTAAGCCAAGCCCGAGCTTTCGCTCCTAGTAATCCGTATGAGGCGGTCCGGGAACCACTGGGCAACGGGCCGACCTGGGCCGTCCTTCCCAAACAACTGGTGGCATTTCTTGTGGGTCGAATAGCATTCATGCATCCACGAGGCCACCTTGGCTTGGTTTCGCGGCTCAGGGTCGAGTTGAAGGCGCTCTCTGACCCGTCGAGAGAAAGGATGGTGCCAGAGTCCTCGGGGAGACTCCCTCTCCGCAACGCCAGGGAGCGGAACACGTGGGTCTGGATGCAGCATGAAGCTTCCTGCCGAAGAGAAGCGAGTTATATTCATCCCATACGAGTTGCGACGAGCCCCGTGCAAAGAAACCCACCGATCCCCCATCTGTACCCCTGTCTGTGCTTCACCATCAGCGAGACTCTAGCCGCCTGTTGGCCGAAATGGTGCCAAGCTATCGTCGCAGGCGCGTCGAACTTCCACGTCAGGCGCCACTCCACCAACGACGATTTCCGCAGGGTTTCCTCGAACGAGACGTGCTTCCGCATGTCATCGAAGAGAAGCAGCATTTTGGCGCAAATCGCACACCACGAGCCCGATAAGGTGGACATGGCCGAAGAGTGGGGCATCTCAAGGCTCTCGCACGCGGTTCCGTCACCGAAGGCAAAGACGACGCGGCGGAGAAGCGTGAGGCATCGCGCGCAGAGACGTCGAGTTCCTGGTCCGGCGGGCGGCGGCGGGGGCGGCGGGAACCAAAGCGTCGGGAAGGCTGGTTCAGGTGGTCCTCCATTGCTGTCCGCGCCAGGAACATCAGCGAGCTTTTTGAGCGCTGAGGAGACGATACGAGATAGCATTTCTGGGAACTTGGGCGGAATTGACGACGTGATGCATCTTCAGATTCGGTGAGGGGCTGAGACGCTACATAAATGTGGAAGGTGCGGCTGAGAATGAAACAGTCGTGGTCGTCTAGGGGCGTGGCCTAGGTGATTCCGGCGCGGCCGCATCAACGCAGCTGGACACCGGTCATTCCAGGCGTCGCTTCTCGGGCATTTTACGATGGATGCAACGTAAGAAATGGTCTCGGCCATATACAACAGCCCTATGCCTCGCGACGATAACGAGCCTATGACAGGTCCGCTCTGAGCCACCCATTTCTGTCTTCGACGGCACGGTCCGACCTGCCCCACGTGGGCCGACAATTCACGTCTGAATGGCCGAGGTACGGTGGGGGCTGGGAATCTAGACCCCGCGACGGCCGAGCCGGATTGGATGTATGCAGTTGCCGGTTTTGTGGCACCCATCCATGTCAGGCAACAGGCGGTTTTGGGGATATTATGTATGTCTTCGGCGCTGAAGGGCAGCTGGCTGCGAAGGATAATAAGCTTGCGCTGCCCGGCTCCGTGACAGACGCATCTCTTCCTCTCTTCCCCCGCACACTGCAACAATTGGAAATCAAACACAATGCGCTTCACTGTCTTTGCAACTGTCGCTTTAGCGACCCCGGGTGTTCTCGCCTGGGGCGACCTCGGCCACCGAACCGTGGGTTACCTTGCTGAGAAGCATCTCACAGATGATGCTCTCTCGCTCTTCAACCGCCTCCTAGCCAACGACCGAGGCTTCGACTATTCCGATGCTGCGACATGGGCCGACACCATCAAGCACAGTATGCCCTGGAGCAGCCAGTTTCATTTTATCAGTAAATAGACCCCTTTCCGCCCCGGGTGTAGGTTATCATACATGTACTAACCGGGGCAGACCCGGTGAAGGATGACCCACCCACGAAGTGCAAGGTCACCTGGCCGTCCGACTGTCCGAGCGGGGGCTGCGTTATCTCTGCTATTGCCAACTATGTAAGCCCCTACCAACTTGCCATTCTGGCCATAGCCATGCTAACATGCGACGCGAACTTTCAAGACATCCATCGTCCTGGACACGCGTCAGGCTCTCATCCAGCGCAAGAACGCCACCATGTTCATCATGCATCTGATCGGTGATCTCCACCAGCCGCTGCATGCCGTCGGCTGGAAGAGAGGCGGCACCAATTTCAAAGGCCTCTGCTGGAAGCGCTCGCCGCCGGCCGGCCAGGACAGCTGCGGCGGTGACCTGAACCTGCACTCGGTGTGGGACGCGCGCCTCGCCCACAAGCTCCGTGGTCTGCCCGTCAGTCTCGACAATGCGCGTGAAAAGAAGGCTGCGGGTGAGTGGGCGGATGATTTGTTCTCGCAGCAGCAGGCGGGCGGTGTTGTTGGTGGAAAAGGGGAGTGCGCCGAGCTGGGGACCACCAAGTGCATCGTGGGCTGGACGGTCGAGTCGAATGCGTTGGTGTGCAGCCATGTGCTGCAGCGCGGGGAGGAGTGGATCTTGGAGAATGACTTGAGCGAGGAGTACTTTGACGAAAATTGGGAGACTGTCGAAGAGCAGATTAGCAAGGCGGGATTGAGGCTGGCTGCTTGGATGAACGCCATCGCCGCGGCGACGTCGGGGAGGGATGAGGATCTTTGAGCACTGTCACCTGGCGGTTTTGGAGTTTTGATACGTAAATATGCCGTTGCGGAGAACGAATTTGAGGGAGTCGATGTTGACAATGTTGCTGAGCCTATGAACTTTGTGTATGGTGCTTGTCCTGATATGTTGTGGTTGGCAAGCATGGAATGTTGCGGATGGAAGTCTGATGATCGCACGTAATCCCGTCTCGTAAGATCGGAATCCGCAGTCTGGTAATCCAGCACTCGCAGCGCTGGGAAGTCGCGTGCAGAAGAGCCAATCATGGGTTCTGCCAGCACCTTCCTGTGAAGTGTTTCCGCGAACACGATCCAGGCACCAGTTGGGCTGCGGGGTAACTGCTTCAACAGCTTCAACTCCCGACCTCGTCATTTCGACCCAACACCCAGCGACATTCATCACCCAGCTCGCTCTCGTCACCAGCCCGCAGTCATAGTCATGGCTAGCTTGAAGGAAGTCCAGGCAACGCTCGCAACATTCGCCGCCGAGCGCGATTGGGACAAGTGGCACACGCCGGAAAATCTCGCCAAGAGTATCTCCATTGAAGCCGCCGAGCTCCTCGAGTGCTACCAGTGGGGCAAAGAGCCCAACCCGCAGGACGTGCGCGAGGAGCTCGCAGATGTGTTGACCTACTGTCTGCAGATGTGTCGTCGCCTTGAGGTCGACCCCGCCCAGATCGTCCTGGACAAGCTCGAGGTCACGCGCAAGAAGTATCCCATTACGGTCCCGGAAAGCGGCAAAAGTGACAATGAACCCTCGAGCCCCGCGGCCTGAAGTTACAGCACGCCGGGATCGGATGCTCGGCGATGGGTCCTTCGGTCGGGGGGTCGCGGGATTGGGGGATCACTGGGAGGGGTACTGCCGAATCTGGGCGCAGGGCTCTGGCTTGGCAAAAGCTTCGCTAAAACGACACCGATCTTCTGTTCCTGCCAACAGCTAGCTTGGCGGCACCTCGAACAGCGCGACGGCAATTTTGTCTTCGGTAGTACGGAGGGCGCAGTTGGTATATTGGTGAAACATAGATCAGAAAACTTTGGTCGAAGTCGCACAGAGCCATCGATCGAAGGACAGCTCCACGTCTTAGCCGCAATCTGGGAATCAGACCCCCTTTTTTGGTCACCCCCTGGCTGCCCCCGAAGCACTCTACAGTTTCGTGTGCTCTCAGCCGCACCCAGACCTTCCCAAGACCCAATGCATATGCCGCGCCACCGGTGCTTTCTGGCCTGGTGATTGGCGCCAAAACCCCCACAATCCCAAAATATTGAAGCTGTCGTGAGCCATCGCAAGGGGTACTCAAAGCATGTGGCTGAAACGGTTAGCGCTGGGAGACGGTGCAGGGAGCGTCCCAGAGCCTCCTCGGCGGTGGTGGTACTTATGCGGATCGGTGCCCAATTTCTCGGTTCCCCCTGACTGTTTCCTACCCAGATCCTCAATCGAATGACGGCATTTACTTCGTGACCGTGGTATTCCGTCTCTGACGGCTTTCTCGCGCCCCCATCCGCCATTGGGACTCGACACTGCCAGCTGCCCTACGAATGTCACGGTTATTGAGCGTCTTGGTTGCGGCGCTGGCCGCTGCCACTCTCGGCGCTGCACAGCTCAATAGCTGCGAGGTGAGCGCCCAGCCGCTGCAGCCCAAAGAATCACCCCCAGCTAACACAAACCCGCAACAAGACAACATGCGAGCCAAAGCTAAACGCCGCGACGAAGTGTGTGACTATATCTTGCGCATGCTACGCATACGACGACCCTGCGTACAATGATTGCCTGAAGTCTGAATGCGGCAAGGGATACGCCTGTGAGTCTCTCTACCCTTTTTCCGATCCCAGTAGGTGCTGACCATGGTTTGTCTGACATGTAGCCGTCCGCGAAATCTATGTATTGGGGTGCGCCGATCTGGGTGTCACGCTGGGCCCGGATCCTGCCATTCAGGACGGCGCCAGCACACAAACGACGACCGGCGCATCCAATCCTCAGAAAACTGGTACATCGGGGACTACATCGGGCGGCGCGAGTGGCGGGGGGTCGTCAAGTACTGGCTCTGGTTCCAGTTCCGGTTCCGGTTCTGGCTCAAGTTCCAGTGGTAGCTCGGGTCCTGACTCTGGCTCCAGCGCCCAGTCTACTGGCAGTACGTGGTGCCCGGGCTGCACGAAGAAGCTGTGCTAACATCTCGCAGAAGACCGCCTCAGCACCGCCGAGCTCATAGGCATAGTGATCGGCAGTGTCTCGGCGTTGGCAACAATTGTCGGAGTGTGGGTTACGATTAAGAAGCGAAAGGGCCGTAGCGGCTCGAATCCAGCACATCCGGCCGTTTATCAACAACTCCCGCCCCCCGCCCCGACGTACCCACCCGTCCAGAACATCCACGTTGCGCCGGTTTACCAACACGGACCACCGCCTGGGTATCAACCGCCACCGGCCTATCATACTGTGCATGTGGGTTGGAGGAAATAATTGTACTAACGAGCGTGGGTAATCTTGAGTTTGTAAGCACATTTGGCGTTGATAGGCTTGGTATTGATAATAATAGAGCGATTTATCCAAGAGCTGTTCGCCGATACCTGGTCTTCCAGAAATGCGATTGATGGCGTCGAGCCCTCCACATCGCCCACACATATATCGCCCACACATAGCGGGTCCTGGGGTTCAGGTGTGTTCATGGGGGTGAAGCGGGGAGAATGCACTCGGTACCCAAGACAACTTTGTGTCCACCACTTGAAATAGTTACGGTCGCGTCGGTGGACACGAGATACAAGCTTGCGCGCCGCGGATAGCACCGAAATCAAGCTTCCGAAAGTCCCCGGCCTGACGCGCTGTTAATGTTGTTTCCCCTCGATCGGACCGCGGCTGTTTTGCCTCGATGGCCAGGCAACAAGAAGGGGAGCCGGACAGGTCGACCAATCCGCGGACGAATTGTGGACCAACAGCCAAAGTGTGGGCCAACCGCATAAGTCCCTGGGGGGCACAGCGGATTGCGGTGTGGTTGAAAGCTGGGCACCGGCTCAAATGGGGATGATGCCTAATCCCGAGTGGGGTCAGATTCGTATTTAGAGGTCCAAGTTTGGATACAAAAGGGGTCGATCGAAGACCCGGGAGATCGGGCCATGCAGTTGTCTTCACATCCGACCAGAACAACATAACGTCATCTCCTTTCTCGGCACCCAAAACTACAACATGGCCGCATCTCAATCATTCAAGAGGATTCGCATGGTGACCAAGGAGGACCTTGTCGCATGCTACCCGCTCCTCATCACATATCTCCGAGACCCAGAAGCTGCAAATTCCGTCACCGAATGCATCATCGATCTCCCTGGCCGAGGATCCTGGCCGTTCGCCGAATTGAGCCCGCCGCCACCCGTCACCGGCCCTTCTACTCCCGACAATGGCGTGCATGACTTACTGATCGAATATGCCAGCAATCTCGGCCTCGGCGACGAGATGACAGCCATCATGCTCCAAGCCCTCGAAGAGAAAAGAAACGCCCTGGAAAGAGACACACCCGACAAATCATCCCACGAACCCAAGCGCCTCCGCTACCAAACAATCGAAGACTCGCGCGAGTACAACTCAACCCTGGCAACCCTCCTCCTCTCGCTCCTCCCCAACCTCACCACCGTGCGCATCTTCAACGTCCGCAGCGGCTTACCCCTCGACCACTTCCTCAAAGAAAACAACGCCGGAAACCTCCCCACCCCCTACCTCCAAAACCTCCACACCGTCCTCCTCCAAGCCGTCAACTGCCAAGACGAAAGGAGCTACGACTACCTCATTGACATGGCGCACTTCCGCTACTTCTACCAGCTCCCGGCCATCCACACCTTCTCCCTCGAGGCCATCGAGGACTACCAGGCTGACCACAGCGCTTTCCCGCGCGGAAAGTCAGCGGCTAAGAAGATCCACATTGGCCACTCGGATATGTCGGGGAAGATGATCCGTCTTATCCTGGGGGTTCCCAAGGCGCTGGAGGAGTTTTCGTGGTCGACGTATGGCCTGATGAACACGGATGGCGGGAGTTCGTCTGTCGATGGGGCGGGCATAGGGAAGATTCTGTATGGGTACCGGGGGTCGTTGAAGGTGCTTGATTTGGATGGGGATGTTGGTCATGAGGAGGAGGAGGAAGAGGAAGAGGAAGAGGATGAGGATGAGGATGAGGACGAGGAGAAGGAGGACGAGGATGAGAGAGAAGAAGATTTAGGCTTAGAAGACTCGGATGCGGAGGAGAAGGGTTGGGATTCGCCGAGCGCAAGAGATTACCCGCCGAACTCGATCGGCCGTCTGGACGACTTTGGGTCCTTGACGCATCTCAGCATAGTGAGTAAACTCTTTACCCGTGCGGACCCAAGAAACAGGTACTGACGTGCACTACAGAAACTCGGCCTTCTTCTGGGCTTCTCTGGCAGCTACGAACCGGTGCCCTCGGCAAGCTACCGCCTCGTCAAGGCTCTGCCCCCCCAGCTGGAATCGCTTCGTTTGTATGGATACAAAAAGGGCGATGTTGCTGCTGTTGACGAGCAGGTTACGGAGCTGCTGGAGAAGAAGTCGGAGCTGTTCCCCAACTTGACTCAGATTGAGGGCGTGGATGAGCCTATACCGGCTGTGTCTGAGACGTGGGATGCGGAGCCGGGTGAGGATGAGGTGTGGGAGCGGTTGCCCGAGAATCTGGACTGGATTACTATCTGATGTTCATCTCACAGGTAGGTTCGTGATTCCCGAGTCTCTCGACGTGCTGCCAACAATTGTATCTGGGGTACATAGATACCCATGCAACTACGGTGCCCGTGAACTTCAAAGACTCCCGACGGTCAGCACCATATCCAACTACATCTATGGTAGCCATATTTTACATGTAACTCCTCACAACCCTCCTGTCCCTCTTTTTTGCTATCGTGTCCGTCCTGTCCGGTCACCAAGATCAGGAGCTCGATGTTATTCGCATTCCAGCGGATAAAGCTGCTCAAAACCTGATAGAACAGTACCGTCACCACCTTCCGGTCAACTCATCTGTGGATTCCACACAAACCCTGTCATTGGCGCTAGTTCAAACGGGTGAAAGTGATCATTGATGCCGGTACTAGGGCCGCCCATCATCCACTCGACCGGCAACTGTCCGGCAACGGAATCGAGATCTCCAAGGAGGTTCATATCCAGTGTCGAATTCCGTTCCGGTAGTGGCGGCATGGGCGAGCACACTTCGGCCGTCGTGGTAACCGTTCCCCCAGCATCGACACCATCATCTGACATGTCATCATCGACGTATCTCAGGTATGTTTCCATGACATGATCAAAAAATCTCCACAGCGAATCGCTTTCGTGATTTGCGGGAGGGACGCCCGGTACGGTAGATACGCTGGACATAATCTCAGTCTTGCGGCCCTCCCATACTCTCCGGAGCATTCGCATGCGCCCCTCTCGGGAGTTATCGAGGTAGATCGTCTTTGGTCGGGGGTGGCCGGGGAATATTAGTTCCCACATGTCATACCACTGATCTTGGATATCTTTTCCTCGCGCCGGGTATTTCTTGGTTTTCTCGTTGTGATGTGCCGTGATGCCTTGGAAAGGCGAGCAAACGCGGGATGGGAACGGGTCAGTGTCGAGGGTTGGATGCTTCCGTTGGATGTGTTGTTTGATGTCCTTCACCCGCCGGAGGACAAAATATCTGCACTCGTGGTGTTGGCGTGGATCGAACTTGTAAAATGGACATGCAAGAGGTGGTTGCTTTGGTTGCTTTGGTTCGCCGGCTTGCTTTGACCGACCCCGCGGCCGTGGTCTTGGTTGCGGGGTGGCAGCTCGCACCGAGGAAGGAAGGAGAGATAGTGGCTTGTTACTGGCGCAAGGGTCTTCCCTCTCAAATAGTGGCGTGAGAGTACGGGGGTTAGAGCCTGACGCCGCCGGTTCCGATTCAGGGCCCAGATCGAGGGTTGATTGCCGAGAGACAGAACACGACTGGTGGCTCGAACCCGGAAACCGTGGAGGAGACATGCCGAGCGTTACGATCATTTGCTTGATATCTCGTAATGAGTGCTGATGTTGTAAAGATCGTTTATTGTGTTTCAAGGCGAAAAGTTAAACTGGGGCATTCCAATGGCGGCGCGACGGTATTTGTGGTGATGACTGGATCGCAACACCCTCTCAATGGCAGGGCGGAGGCGCTGCTGAAGATAGAGATTCACTTCTCTCTAATCTCGGGCAATTTCCAGGCAGCGTGAGAGATCGGGTGTGGTGGAAGACGGCGCTGGACACACGTGGATGTGGAATGAAAGTGCGATTAGGAAAAGTGCAGCATTGGGAGAAATAGCCGACATCAAGACGTTGAGCTGGTTGCCAAGAGGGGTTAGGTTTTTGTTGCACTTTCCAATTACACCGTCGCGTAAAGTGGAAGGGGCCAATCAACGCGTTGATCAGCGCACTGCGCCTCTTTCGCTGTCCACGGAGGGCCAAACTGGGACGACGTGTTGGGGAGTTGTCAGTACCCAATGCAATAAATCAATGGATGGCCCGGAGACAAGTTGTTTGCAGCAACACATGGCAGCAATGAGCTGGCGTTTCACGTTGCGTCACCCAGGGCGGCTTTCCGCTGCCAATAGTGATGATCCCTGGCTGTGGAACGTTGATACCCAGGAGTGACGTTCCTGCCTTCTTCAAGTCTCCACTTCCGGGGTGGCAGCTCGCGATTGGCACTGTCTAGCAGCCGGGGGAACGGAGTCCCAGTCCCATAGGTGTGCCTTCCTTCTAACAGCTAATGAAGGTTGACGGATCTCTCCCCGCTTCGAGTCGATCCAAGATCTGTCAAAGTCAGAACCCAACGTACCTGCAATATTCAATCGCCTCGGAGCCCAACCGAGTCCGAACAGACCGCGTAGCCCGCGACTGTGTAGCCTGGCCCCCGAGTTCACGAGGTATTTCAATCTGCCATGGCGCATGGTTATTCTGTATCCGCTGCCAGTCTTCTGAGGCTGCCCCCCTTGCGATCAGCCTACGCCCGATTGCAACGCCGTGCTGATGCGGTGAAGACCCCGCGGCCACCCCCCACCCCCACCCACCTTCACCCCCATTCTCCCCGCAAATCACATGGCGCGTAAACTGTGACCTTAGCGCACTGTGTGAGCCGGCGGTTGCGCGCCCATATGATGGAGGTACGACCCGAGCCCTGAGACCCAGTGCTACAGTGAGGTGCTGACTTTTGGTTTAAGAAGCCACCAGATGCCAAACGGCATGACAGGAAGAAGAAGCCCAAGTCCCGACCAGAAATCGCACAGCCCGGTCGGTCCTTCGCCTGCCCCTTCGCCAAACACGATGCTCGGTTGTACATGGCGTGCACTGAATTTGAGATGCAGAGGATATGTGACGTGAGGCAGCACCTCCAAAGAAAGCATCGCAAGCCATCCCACTGTCCTGTCTGTGGTATCATATTTCGTGGTCAACGGGGACGAAGAGACTGGAGGGAGCACATCCAGAGACAAGCATGCCAGAAAAAAACCTTCCAGAGTCCGGGTATCTCGCAAGATCAGTGGAAGAAAATCGACGAACATGGGGAAGCCGAGGAGCCTCGGGCTGGGACCGTGTACGAGCGCCGCTGGTACGGGATCTGGGATGTGCTGTTCCCGGGCCCGCGCTTTCAACGGCCACAATCACCATACTCCAACTCATCAGCGTTCCTGGAAAGGATCGACTCCATCACAGAGTCTGTTGCTGGTGATGTCCAGGAGCTTGTCAGAAGTCGCCCTGTCGAACAGCGCGCTTATCTCAAAGAGGTGAGCGACTTCGCCCTTGAGCAAGTGAGGAGTCGGGCGAGGCAGCAGGAAGAGAGGGCCAGGAACTCCGTCGCCTCATCTCAACACCAGGGCCAGGGAACACCGCCAGAGCAAGTGCCTCCCAACCGACCTGAATTGCCACCACAACTCCACTACGATCAGCCAGGGCACGACCAGAGCTTTGACCAGCAATCTCAATCTTGGGAAAGTCACCGTTCCCAAGGCTATGGTGGACCAGGAATCGAGTTCATCGATCCCAGGTTGCTACTGAGCCAGCACACTACGTTTCCGTCCGGCCAGTGGCCCGCACACGGCCCCCTTGAGCCCAACCACGCAAACGGTTCCGGAAGCTCAACCTAGAACTACTCGCAATGAACGACACAAGACAAGATACCGATCCGACACCAACCTGACCCCGCTGGGTTTACTGTCCCTGCGAACACTCATTACATGCTCCAACTAACCCCCTTTGACGCCCTGCCTTCTGTGGACGTTTCTCATCACACTGCCCTTAGCTGGTTTCTCTGCAGAAACATTGTCCGATCCCAGATTTCCTCTTTTCGTATTTTGGTTCTCATGTTAGTGCCCGCGTTTGGAGACCGGATGATCCCTAATGAGGTGAGGTCAGAGCGATGGGACTTCGAACCATGCCACATGGCTCGCCCATCTGTCCGCTATATCCCAGGGTGAAATCCCCGAGCTATACGGCCCAGATTTGCGGCCACATTTGGATCATTGGTCGTCTGGCGAATGCTGGACACGTGGCATTGGAGTTGAGGGACAGCAGGTCGTCCCCAATCCTAAAAGGAGCATCTTGTACCAGACGTGGGCATGGGGGGCCTGTGGCCGAAAGGTCACACCCACCTCATTCCTATCTTTTAGTTTGACGGTACTAAAGAGGGCAATGGCATGAAGCTGCGGTATAAGTTGGAGTAGGGGCATTGTCGGTATACACTCAGATACTAGATAGACGGCAATCAAATTGTTCTCACGCCGTGACAATCAGACTATTCCTACAGTGGGGTGACAAAAGTCTCGCCCAAACCCTGCAATGCCGACGCGTACTTTTCGTGTCCCGCGTTTTCCACCCACACCACCCAAACTTCAATTATGCAGGACGGCACGAATACAACGATGCATACTCCCAATACCGAGTATTCGCCTCATTCGAGGGCCAAGATTGCAATGGGCTTCGAATTGGGCCTCTAACGGCCTGCGTTGAAGCACAAAACCGGCGTTAATCCAGCAAGCGTTTCGGGGCTCATTGCGCGATATAAGATCTAAAAGTTAGGAAAATCTCGCCTACGCTCTGGCAGGCCACACTGCCTTAAAAAACACAATCTGTGGAGGGTATTCGCTTTAATTAATAAAGATCTATTCATTTCTAACGACTACTTGCGTACGGAAGCAGGTTTAACCTGTTATACACGCACTTTAATAAGGGAGCTGGTCCGACACGGGATTTAATATATACACGCGTTTTAAAGGTTAAAACTAAGCGATATTCTTACCGTAAAACGCTTAGTTTTTATTAGGTTATATATATAAAAGCCTCTCTTTTAATGGAGGCGAATTATAATGTTAGATAAATCCTCTATTACGTGTGGTTAAGGTAAGTGTTAGGCTTAGGTTTTTTACCGTAAAGTTAGTATTTCTACCCTTTACGTTAACTTTTACTAGTAATATTATAAAGTAAGCGTTTTAATAAAAAGTTTATATAGCTAAAAGCTAAACTTACTTATCACTCTTAAATGTTTTAGGGTGCCTTTAACTTTAGAATCTGTACGTTACTAGTTCTGATAATAAGGGACCCTAAATTAAAGTGTAGAGGCGTTATTAAGTAGGTTATACTTAAAGTTTTATAAAAACACCTCTTAATAATCTGCTTCCTTAACTTTATCTTTATCTAAGATAACGCCTTAACCTATACCTGTAAGTTAATGTAGGCGTGGTTAAAGGAATGGGTAGTGGAAAATGGGGTTGAGATCCTCGATTGGCCAGCTTACTCCCTAGACCTTAATCCGATTGAGAACGCCTAGTAGGTTTTAAAATCTGAAATTATGGAGTGGTACCCCGAACTGGCCGAAATGCCTAAGAATGACACCGTAATAAAGGCTCTTATAAAGGCGGCCGTCATTGTGTGGGATGAGATCAAAGAAGAGGTGTTGGATAAGCTCCTTTTATCGATGGTTCGGAGGTTGGAGGCTGTAATTGAAGCTGACGGTTGGTATATTAAGTATTAATCGGTACCACAGGGAAGGCCAAAGATTTAGATATCTAGAAATACAATCTATATGGCTTTGGCTACTGATATAGCATAATTGCAAAGCATTGAAGTGGTGTGGTTACATGGGGGTTTTGTTGGCATTGCGGGGTTTGGGCGAGACTTTTGTCACCCCACTGTAGCTGCGCCAGTGTGTTTCTATCGCCGAGTCGCAAAGACAGCGGCTCGATATTATCCCGTGGCTAACTGCATGAGTTCTGTTTGAGGGAGGCAGCTAGTTCCGTTGAAGGATAACTGCTGAGCATCCTAAACCCTATCTGTAACTCTTCAACAGCAGACCTACCTAGGTTTTGAGGTTGCATAGGTACGAAATATGCTTGTGGCGCGGAAGTCAACTTGATTCGAGACGCATGAACATATAGATAGGCGCTGTGGAGAATGAGACATGAGACTGAGGATGATGAGTTTTAGAGCCGGGTCACAATGAATCTAAGATAAAGTATGGATTGGATGTGGTATATTGATGCTAGCCGCGCCTCGCCAAGATCCGTTTCAACATTAATGCTTTTCATGCCCGTCCTCCAGGCCTCTCACAAATTTCACCGTCATTCTACCTAGAATGGCATCATAAAGAATCCTCAAGTTGTGTCGCTCATGTCGTAAATCATCGTCGTTGACACCATTTGACTCAAGTAGCCGTGTGACAATGATATCTCGCCCGTTCCTTTCCCAGAATGACCTCAGAAGCTTCACTTGTCGCAAGGCTTCATCATTCATGAAGCCATCTCGCGGCACAGCGTCCGGGAAGACGACATTCCAGATCCGCAACCATTCCTCCTCGTTAGACCGACTTGAGCCCGTCAGGTCTGCAAGCTGGTACAGCTGCTCCTCTGAGACACCATCGATGTCGGGCAATGATGCAGAGAGCTTGCATTCCTTTTGGCGAATATGCGCTTCACATGCTCCGTTGGTATCGAAAATGGCACCGCAAATCGGGCAGTCAGGTGGCCGTTGGTGGGATACCCATATGTGTCTCTTGATATCAATGACATGACGGAGGTTCTCATGAAGGCACGAGTGGTAAATCTTAGGATTGCGAATATAGAAGGGACAGGGGAAGCCTGAACATGCCCGATCCGGAGTACTGGCACCAATGTCCGGATTGTCTGGCTCCATTCCATGTGGTTTGTCATCCGGCCAAAGGGGAGTCTCACTGTGGGCTTGAGATTGCTTCCTATCGTCCAAGAAGCGGTCCATTGCAACCTTGGCTATCTGCTCCTCGTAGCTGACAAAATGGTAGCTGGGATCCTTCCTGGGCCGGTTTGGGGTGACCTTGGTAAAAATGAAGTTCTCATCATCGTCGCTCTCCTCGGATTTTGCGTCATCAAAAACATAACGGTGCAGCTGTGTGGTGTCACAAGCACTCGGATCCGAGCCAGGTGGCTCTGCGAACTCCTCAGTCTGGAATCTGAGCTGAATGTCCAAGGGTCCAACGCTGCAGGCCTCGGCAGCGCGCGAAACAGCGTCCCTCTCCGCTTGGAGCGTCATGGTGAAGGTTCAATGTTTGTTGGTCTGGGTGCAAGCTTGGTTTAAGTTATTTGGGAAGATGATATTGATCTGAGGGACACAAAGTAATGCGTCGTAGAGCCCTAATAAATAAGTTTGCTTTGGCACAAAGTGCCCCGGGCATAAATTACCGGAATTGGGGAATGGAAGCCCACTGAAGACCAGCGAATAGAAATTCGTGGGCATCGGACATCATTGGTTCGTTTGCCGCACATTGTGCTGAAGTTGCTCTGGAAGGCCCCACGGTCAGCACCCCGTGCACATGGTTGCTGCCAAGATTCCGTGGCTGGTCCAATCGAGGGCGCTCTTTCTGGCCAAACTTCACCTCCTCCAAGCAATTCCAGAAGTCCAACTTCAACGTGTCGCTGCAGCACTGGCATATGACGCAAAGTTCTTGAAGAAGGAGTAGCCTTTCTCCTATTCGCACCTTTGCCCTTGAGAAGCGAAGATATGGCGTTGGCTTGGCGGAAGGTGCTCATCTCGGATTGGGCGCCGGGACCGACGGCGAGAACAGTCCTAAAGCTAGGACCGCCATTGGAACCGAGCCCAGGACGGCAATCAACATCCCAGAAGCCGCCAGCACCAACAAACGACCACAGCGCCCTGCGAGCACATCGACCAGTATCGTTAACGACATCCTCAGAGACATCTTCAGAGACCATGGCGTCGCCACAGCAACCGCCCTACACGTACACCGCAATCGACTCGGCGGCCGGCGAGTTTCGCGTCTTAAGGGTCTGGGAGTGTGTCGACCCAAACGCAGCCGTCCGCTGTTCCCTCCACAAAGTCTCCCTCACCTCCGACAGGGCTGTTGACAAGAAGTTCGAAGCGCTCTCCCACACTTGGGGCACCACTCCCGCAGAAGAGGAAGAGGAGGACATTCTGGTGGACGGCAGGACATTTCCCGTGCGCAAGAATGTCGCCGCTGTGCTGCGCCGTTTCAGCCTGCGGCCGGGGATAGTGTCGTGGAAGGTCTGGATTGACGCCGTCTGCATCAACCAGCAAGACCGCTCCGAGACGTTGCAGCAGATAAGCCTCATGTGGCGCATCTATTCTCAGGCCACGCGAGTGAGCGTGTGGCTGGGGCAGGACTCAAAATGGGAGGACGTCGTGACGCACCCGTGGTGGAGTCGCGTCTGGGTCATCCAAGAGGCTGTTCTCAACAAGAAGCTGTGCTTCATGTACGGATCCACCATGTTGCTGCCCTGGGAGAAGGTCGAGAAAGGGCTGACGAAAAAAACACCGTCCGGCAACATCGTTGTGGGCGACGCGTTTCGCATTATCAATCGCCTCCGGCAGAAAGCGCCAGCAGCCAGAAATATGTGGGATCCCAGCATCCTCATGCTCCTCTACGAATGCCGAAGCCTTGGCTGCGCAGATCCCCGGGACAGGATTTACGGAGTGCTCGGATTGGCCCCGATGCTCCTCGCCTTCGGTGTTGGCACGGCCTCCCCCGGCGACGGCTCCGTCACAACAGCTTCCCTTTATGCTAATCTGGTCCGAAAGGTCATTAAAGAAACGGGCAGCCTAGATATACTCAACTTTGCCCGCGCATGGCGCCATGATCAGACGATTCCTGATCAAGACCGGGTGGAAATGGCAAATCTTCCATTCTGGGCGCCAAACTGGATGGTCAAAACCAGCCGTGATCCAGCGCCCCTTCTCGACTGGTCCGACACCACCTTTGGAGCCGCAGGCAGATACAAGGCCGGGAAACTGTTAAACGCAATCTTGGAAAACGGCAGTGATTCCCGCCAGCTCATCTTAAGGGGTGTCCGGCATGATATGATTCTGGATGTTGGCGATCCATGGCATCCCAACACACAGAGCGATGCCGCACTGCCAATATCGCGCGATGGTATTCCGGAACTCCAGCAGTGGGAGCGTTTAGCCTTCACCTACGACAGCAAGGGCGATTTCACACGCCGCAAAGAAGATCTCCTGCGAACATACATCGCCGACTTCGATGACGAATATGTTACACCCAACCGCCGTGACCTATCAGTCTACGTCGAGTCCTGGTGTGATGGCGTCGGCTGGGCAAAAGAAAGCGCATCCTCTCCTTCTCCCTCCCTCCCGAAATCTGAGTCCCAGCTGCGGGAAAATGCTGCATGGGGGAAACATACAAAGAAACTGATGGACGACAGCAGACCACTGATGATGTCCGATGTCCATGGAAACCTGTTCCGAAGCATCCCCCAAGTCCAAGCTATGAAAGACAGGCTTGAACTCCAACGCCATGCAGCAACCAAGTATCTGGCCTACGCCAAACGCATCTACGATGTTTGCGCCCACCGCCGACTGCTCGTAACAAAGCAAGGATACATTGGGCTAGCTCCGTGGAATGCAAACATCGGAGATGTTGTGGCCGTCCTGTATGGCGGGGAAACCCCATTTCTTCTCCGTCCGCGGCGGTCGGAGCCGGGCGTGTACAGGTTTGTGGGAGAGTGCTTTGTCCAAGGACTCATGGGGGGAGAGGCCATGTCAGAGGAGACCGCTGCTGCTAAAGTGAGAAACTTTCGGATTCTTTGAGAGGCCTCTTGTGAGGGTGGGCCACCCGAGGGAGGATCAACGACGCCTTTCTCAAAGCCTCCCAAGACAGGGCAACCATTTGGCAGCTGTTTTGTGATTGCAGTTACGGTGGGCTGCGCTATTCTTTTGTGTCAGTTACTAAGATGAAGTAGGGTATTACCAAAGTATGGTCTTTGGACGGGAGGCCGTCGTGGTTGCGGTTGTTTGTCCCGCATCCAAAACGGGGCAAGGTTGCAGCGTAGCTTTTAAGCTGAATAACTATGAGTAGTACAAACCAAGAATTGGTTGGTTTATGAGCGAAATATTCTATGTTACCAGTTTCAGCCACAAATAAAAGAGACAGAAATGCCGCCGAAAGATGTCGTGTTCTATGCGAATAACCTCAACAAATGAGGACGGCGGATCTCCTCTCTAGCTACTTCTTCCCACTACTTCCAAAACCACCAAAACAAGGGCCACCCTATGAAATATCCCGACTACCCGAACACCAGCCTATCCACCTTCAAAATGGCCGAACATTACCAGAAACCTACAACCCTTCATACCCCACCAATCAACCCCCTCCTAACCAACGCAGAAGCACACCTCTTCCCCTTGGGTCTCCCCTGGCTGGCACCAAAGTCAAGATGGGTCGCCTCTGCTCTCTCTGGACTCAAGGCATGAGCGCTGGCCAACCCAGATAGCTAGCCATCGCCAACTTCGACAGCGTCGATGGCCAGCGCACCCTCTCGCATCTACTTGCGGGTGGCACGACGGCCAACGATAATGATATGCGGGATGTTATTTGGACGGCGAAGACTGCAGTGATTGTTGTTCATGGGGGAATAGGAGAATAGAGGGAGGGAGGATTTTGAGGAGGTGAGGTGCCGAAGTGAGGAGGGGGTGGAAAGGTGCTTGGGAGGGGGAGAGGTGGAATTGGAAAAAAGTGTCGCTTTGTGGACTAGAAGGGGGAAACTGTGAGTACACCTGGGGCCGCTTTGAGTGCAGCAACACCGACGACCTAGGCTATCGAGGTTCTTAAAACCCCTTGGAGTCTCCTCGCATCCGCCCCGACCACGTCACAGCCGACGAGTTCCGTGCCGTCATCAAGCGGGTCGGTCGCGGGTGCTCACACATCTGGCTCGACATCGCGTCCATTAATCAAGAGGATGACCGAGTCAAGCTCGACGAGATAGGAAACCAAGCGGCAGTTTCCCAAGGCGCTAAGGACGTCTTGAGCCGTTGCCCGATCAAATCACAGTTGCCGCTGGAGGCCCAGATGCGAGATGATCTGCTAATGAACTCGGAGGGCTAGATTGTCGAGAAGGGCAGGGGAGTGGTCAGATATTTTGCGGAAGATTCTCCGAAACCTCGATCGCTTGCTCCAGGACTCGTAATTTTCGTCCATATGGACACCCCAAAAAGCGTTCCTCAGACAGGGTGCCGTCATCTTGACCAAGGAAGCCCTGACGTTGCATGGACGGCCTCCCTTCACCCAAGAACCGCCGCTACGCACACTCGAGGACATCATCGATTTGTTTCATCATCTCCACTCGACCATGGAGACCCTCTCTCATAAAATGCAGGTCGTCAAGAAGGAACGGCGTGTCAAGGCCGCGCTGGCGGACGAAATCATCAGACGACACACGAAGCAGGCCCGCGATGCAACTGTTAGCGAGTAACTGGATACAACTGTACGCCATCTCTTCGTCGAGAAACCCCCAGTGCCCGCTAAACAAGGTGTATGGCATGATGTAGGTCTTCAGGCTAGCCTCAGGGGGGCACAGCGGACACCACCGCCCCCCAACGTGTCTTCACATTAGACGATCTCGAGGGCCAACTCGGGGCTTCCCTGAACAAAATCAACAACATCTGGGCCCAACACTTCGTCCACACGCGTGATCCCCGCCCGCAGAGGAGTTGGTGCCTCTCGAATCAGCTTTCGATCCCGGCCCGCCTCAGCCATGCCGTGCCAGATAGCGACCACGTTATCTGCGCCGAACTCACCCTCGGTCCAGACACCACAGGACTTGTGGGGTACACCGGGGCCATGTGTGACTTCGCCACATTATCGGCGTTCCAGTGACGATGCTGGGCCCATCATCCCCGCATAAGCTACGAGCGTCCGGACTACGTGTATCTAGATCACACAAGTCGACATTAAGCCACAATTCCACCAGTGCTTCTTGAGAATGGTTCGGGCGCGGGATACCCGGGGCAACTTAATGATGTTCTGCAATCCGAGTATAGGCCAGCACTCCAGTCTTGATACTGGGTAGGACGGTTGATATACATCGGGGGCGACGCGGTGGCTTCTGCTGGTCTGGAATCTTGGTATAGCTAACTGCTTTGGAGGGTGAGACATGTTGGACTCGTATAGGTGTTTGTGTTTGGAAACTGGTAACGGGGAAGTTTGAGGCGGAACGCGAGACGCTATTTCAACCTTGTCAGCTGGCATTGGCTTGGGTATTCCATGGCTGGCATTCGTGTGTATGTCTTGGCCGTGTTCGAGGGTTGGGTTGATAGGCGTTGAGGCATTAAAGTAGGTGGGTTAGTCTTAACGGAGGTAAGCTGATCTAGTAAAAGAAAGTCATTAAAAAGTATAAATGGGTCACATGGTGCTAGTTAGGTAGTAGATCAACCAAATTCTATTAAGTCTATGTAGGTAGTATTGTTCACCTGATCGAGTTGAGCCCTTGAACGGGCGAGGTCCTACTGGCCACCATATTTAAACCTACCCAACCCCGGACCCGGTCTCAGTGGAGATGTTGAGTACCTACCTTACCTCATCTGGTAAGTAATCTTAAAATGGCCTCATTTCCAGGTTCCTTGCCCACTGACAGTGGTGTTTCACCATTTATGTTTTCCATCTCAACAGCAGCCCCCTTGCCAACAAGTAGCTTCACAATGGCCACATGCTTGTACCTGAAGGCCCAGAGCAGTGGCGTGCAGCCATGTATATCTGGTATATCAATACCCGCGCCATTGTCGAGTAGTATTTGCACAATGCTCTCATGCCCGCTTTCTGCAGCACAAGACAGGGGTGTTTTGCCTTCATCATCTTTCATATCAATATCCGCGCCCCTGTCGAGTAGTATCTGCACAATTCTCTGGTGACCGTGTTCTGCAGCCCAAGATAGGGGTGTTTTGCCGTCATTATCTTTCATATCAATACTAGCGCCATTGTCGAGTAGTAGCTGCACAATGCTCTCATGTCCTTTTTTTGCAGCTAGCAACAGTGGCGTGTAGCCCACAATATCCGATATATCGACCTTGGCGCCCCTATTGAGTAGGAGCGTCACAACGCTCGCATAGTCGAATTCCGAACCTAACAATAAGGCTGTCTCGTAGTGTTTATTTTGCCAATCAATATCGGCCCCCTTGTCGATCAGCAAATTCACAACAGGCTCATGCCCGCTCTCGGCAGCGTACAACAGCGGAGCGTGACCATCATAGTCGTGCACATTAATCTCAGCGCCGTTGTCGATTAATAGTTGCACAACAACCTCGTACCCATTCCCGGCAGCCAGTGATAGCGGTGTTTGACCAACCCCATCTTCCACGTCAATCTCAGCGCCTTTGTCGAGAATTCTCCGCAGTGGTCCCAGCAGCGCATACTGTGATACTACGTGTAGCAGTTGCGTCCTTCTCGACAACCAGGGGATATAACGTTTGCTCCCGGAAAGGGCACGGGAAATCAGCCCCAATCGTTTGAAAAGGGCGGGATCCAAATAATCGAGAAGATCGTGGTGGGGGATGCCTCTCATTTCGCTATGTTTGGCATGCGCTGCCCAGGACAACAAGGCGTAATGTAGCAGAGGGAACTCAGACATGAAGTCATGGCAATCGCCCTCATACCATATTATGTTGTCGTTTTCGCTGTCGTCCGCCATGGTGTTATCGCTTTCGCTGTCAATGGTGGCTGACGATACACGTCGATGGATCTCCTCCATGGCCAAATAACGTACACAAGTCCTGGACAGTTGATAGTGTGCCCATGCAAGGGCGGTATCTTTAGCCTTGGGCTCGGATGGCTCTAGGCGGTCGGTTAGAATTGACAGGCCCTTGTCAACGATGAAGTCCTTGACCGACTGGTGAATGAACTGGACAACGTATACGGAGTCTGATGAAGGCTGGACAACCTCGGCAAGACCACGACTCAATGTCTTCAGTTTCTTCTCCATGGCACCATTGTCCGGCGCGAGATCCTCCGCATCCTGGCACTGCTGTAATGACTTGTACGGACAGTTGGAATAGACGACCATAGCCCACCGTAGCTCTTCCAATGAAAGCGGTCGGACAGCACAACATATCCACCGGATCAGTCTCAGAGAGAGCGGGTCTTGACGCATATCTTGGACGAGTTCGGTGTATAAGTCTTCCAGTTCTTTAGGGACATCTTTGACAGCGGCTTCTATCTTTCTCAACCCCACCCCTTCGTCGTCGAGTTCCAGAGCTTTATCTACCACGAGGCGGGCCCACATGAAAACGCCGTTGGCCCGGTTTGTGACCAAGTCTGAGAGGTTCGAGGCGCTTAGTTTCGGAGATTCGGAAAGCCGAGCTCGAACATACGTGGAAATAGCTTCCCAGTTTTCCTTCTCGGGTTGAATGCTGAGCCGACAATCAGGGTCTAGTAGAGGATAGTGGCGACATGTAAAGCAAATGCGTAACGGCCGGCAACTTGGAGGAATCTCCTGGAGTAGTGACTTGAATTTTCGAACGAGATCTCGCGCATTCGTGGCTCCGCTTTCGTCCAACGCGTCGATAAATACCCAGACCGCGCGATCTCTTAAGGCATTATGAAGTGCCGACTTCAAGAAGCCTTGCATCTCGTTTAAGACCCAGCTATACTCGTCATTCGGTGTTTTCTTCGCATTACTACTCCATTCCTGAAATGTGGTGACAAGGTCGGCGAGACCATCGGGGGCGACAAGAAGCAGCTGATGGAGGAGAGACCGAAAGAGGCCGACGGGCGTACGTTGAAGTGGTGCACCGCGGCCGTGGAGGAAGAAGGAGAGGACGATATCTGTGTCTCGGAAGCTGGGTACTGCTGTGATGTTGTCGAGAGCGTATCGGAGCAATGTCGACTTCCCCGAGCCAGGTTTCCCTTTGATCCACAGCATACCTGGGCTGCTAGTGGTCCAGTTCGTATATTTCTCGTGTCCGAGAAGCCACTCACATGTCTCTGGAGCGGCAGCCTCGATTGTTTTCGATCGGTCATCCATTCCTTGAAAGGCAAGCGATTTCAGGCAATTCTGTGTTTCCATGGAGAGTTGAGGACGTAGTGGCTCTGCAATCTATCAGTACAGTTGTCAAGCGAGCATAGGTAGGTAAGGTAGGTAATTATTTGCTTACTCTCGGCTCGTTCAGGATGCGCCACAACTGCCCGTCGAGCAAGCTCTCCAATTCTTGCAACGGACTTTTTGTATTCTTCGTCATGGGGCGCAAACTTGACCATCTCAGAATGGCTGCGGTTCACGGCACAGACATGCTCGGATCCAGCCTCCACGCAACGAGTGGCTGAGCTTTTGGTGACCAGGACTGCTGGTTCTCCAGACATTTGCCAGGTGCCCCCGACTTGGAGGGCCGTGGGCGACTTGAGGGTCTCGTAAAAACAGAACACCCTGCCTTTGTGACCAAAAGCCTTGGGAAACTCCCGCTGCTGGATGGTGAGGATCTGCGAGTTTGTTCGTTCGAGGGATTCAAGGAGAAAGCGGTTAGGGCCGTCCCCTGCCATGGGAATCAGCGATCTGATGTCCATGCCGTCATGTGGGACGCCGAAGAAGACCAGGCCGTACACGGCTTGAAGAAGCGTCTTGTCATCTAGTTTGGTTGAGGTGGACAGTGAGATGAGAGTCTGTTTGACGACTAATCCTCCCAAGCTGTGGCCGATAATTATGATGGGCTTTGTTAGGCTGGTGGAAACTAAACCTAAAAGGTGGGTGTGGAATGACGTCGCAAGATCTTCGAGGTTCTGGAAGCTCTCACTCTGCGCAAGACTTGACTCATAACCGTAGATCATGACGCGCGCGAACGGCTTTTGGTCGGCCTCTTGTGGGACATCGAGTGGGAGGGCGTCTCTCAACCACATGTGCGAGCCGTTCCTCTCTGTGAAGGACCCGAACGCATGTCCGCCGAGGCCGCAAACAGCGATAATATCCACCTTGTGGTCCTGTGGGGGAGGCTTGAAGAGAGTGGTGATGCCGAGGAAATCTTTGTCGAGGCGGATGGGTTGCGAACCCCGGCTGGGCGTGTCGGGAAGAGCGATCTGGTAGGAGGCTGGCATGTCCTGAAAGTCAACTGTGGCGGTGCGCGAGCGGCCATCGATCTCGGTCGCCAGCGAGCGGATGTCTGGGTCGGCCGAGTCACATTGGACGGCGAGCAGGTTTCGCAATTGCTCCTCGTCCCAGTGGATAGGCACGCCGCGCGCGCGGTGCGTCGGCCGCTTCCGCAGCTTCGTGGGAGAGGGCTTCATTCGAGTTGATGCCTGAGAATCTGCTGTCGAATTAAAAGAGAGTGGACGCTTTCGCGTTCCTAGCGGAAGGGATTCCATTGCGTTGATACTCGAGAGCCTGTTGTAGAGTTGTGGAGCCAAGGGTTGTGAGTCGCGGCGGCCACTAGAGCGGCGATAACGATGCTGCCGATCAACTTGAAGCTCCGACGATGGTGAGGTGGACGCGGCGGTTGAAGCTGGAGATCCCCGGACCCTTTTTGGGGCCAAGAGACAGGGCGAGCGCCAAGGCGCGTCAGAATCCAATGCTACTAACCACTCAAGCAGTGCTGCCTACTGCAAGTAGCTTCTTGCGTCTTTTGATGTGGCAGTGTGTGCGGGGTAATCTGCCAAAAGAGGCCCTCATACTGGCTGTGGGGAACAGATTTTGGATGCCCACATGCAAACTTCTCACTATCAACAAGTACATGTATTGGTTAAGGTACCTAGGTAGGTACTTGGGCCAGCCATCATGTCCTATGCATATGCGCCTTTCAAGACCGACCAACAGCACATCCGCCTGCTTCACCTCGAGCCGGCCACATCTCGTGAGAATGTCGGCCCCGAAAAAACACGCACCGGGTTGAGACAACCAATCTCCACACCGCTGGAGACTACACCTGCCTCTCGTACAGATGGAACGACGCGGGCCCCACACAGACTTTAATTCTCGATGGCTGCGACTTTCTAGTCCGACAGAACCTCTACGATCCCCTCCGACGTCTGCAGCTCCCCGACAGACCCCGAAGGCTCTGGATCGACGCCATCTGCATCAACCAAGATGATATACCAGAGCGCGAAGCCCAAGTGGCCACCATGCAATACATTTATCAGGGCACCACCGATGTGATTGCCTGGATTGATGAAGATAATGGTGCCCAAGATCAGAGAACCGTCCAATTCGTCCGCGAGCTGAGCCTGCGCGGGTTTCAAATCGTCCACAACGGTCATGTTCTCGACGAGGAGACACAGGTCTGGATCGAGTCCATCACGCCCTGGGGACTGGCGGACAGTCTCTGGCTCGACTTTATCGCACTGGTGAAGCGAGAGTGGTTCTCGCGCATCTGGATCGTGCAGGAGGTTGTAGTGGCGAAAAGCGTCACGGTCTGGTGCGGACCTTACCGAATCGACTGGATGGATTTCCACTACTCAGCAATTTTCATCCTGAACCACCAAGACCTGATTCGTGGGTACGCAGCGCCGTCCTGCCTGAAAGATCACGACGCCGAAAAGGCAAGGTTCTAGGACACCTTCTCCCCGGCGCACTGGCTTTTCCGAGCCATTAACAACATCAACGCCGTGGGAGACCTGGCTTCTCATCAGGGCTTGCGCAGAGTGGCGCGAGAGCTCACAAATTCTTTCATGGAAAGGATTCATCCAGGGGTAGATATGGGGCTTCCAGATCGAGTCACTTGGGGAAAATAGGACCCTCTGCGCGGCAGAATCCCAGTTCGAAAGCGGTCGATGTACGAACTAGTAAGGAAGTTCCGCATGTTTGGCGCAACCGACGATCGCGACAAGGTTTACGCTTTAGCCGGTATTGCAGAGACAGTCGAAAACGCTGTAGGCGCCACAGTTCGCATTTCCTACGCACCGAATACCGAGATATTAGACGTCTTTTGGGACCTCATCGATACTGAGCTTCGCCATCCCAAGAGTATCATCTTCCTCAACCACGCATGTGGCATCACAAAGCCACACGATTTCCCCTCGTGGATGCCGCTTTGGTATGAGGCCGACTCATACGCCAAATCCGGTCCACGCCCTTTCGAAGAACTCCAAATATCCCCCCAGATCACCTACCAAGCATCCAAACACTCCCAACCGTCAGCCAACATGCACAAACCAACAAAGAGCCTCCAGATCACAGCAACCTTCCTCAGCAACATTTACCAAATCGGCGAGGTATTCAACCGCGACTTGCCCGAAGCTGATCACGCGGCGCCTCTCCAACGATGGGCCGGAATGCTCGATCCAAGTCTTGCCGGCCTGCAGTACTTCCACCATACGATGCTCCTCCTGCGCAGAGCACAGCGCGTATTTGCCGAGGAGGCCGAAAAGGGGTTCAGAGACTTTGTCCAGAAAAAATACCTTGACAAGGAGCAGTTGATTGACAAATTCTTTGCTACGCTTCTCGCTTCGACCTCTGACGAAGGGACCAAGTATTTCACGAATCCGATCGCTGATGCTAAGACCGCCGCGAAGTTACGGTTGTTAGCTGGCCGCCAGACCGAGGGGACGAGACACGCATCTGACGAAGTGGTTCATCATGTGCAGAATCGGATTGCTGATGTTTGCCATGGACGGAGACTGTTTCGGTGCGGGACTGGAGTGCATGTCAATGGAAAAGGGGTTGATGCCAACTTTGGGCTGTGTCCGAGTGACACCGAGGTGGGTGATTTGGTGGTTTTGTTTCCGGGTGCAAAGACTATGCATGTTATACGGATGGTTGAGAGGGATGAAGGTGGGAGGGATGTCTTTGGTTTGGTAGGTGAGGTGTATGTTCATGATTGGATGCGTGGGCAGCTTGAGGGGGATGATCTAACGGGGGGGCATTTGAAAGGGATGGAGCTGTGGTTGAGATAGGAATTTTCGAACTGAAAGTTTATCTGAATGATCAAGTTAAACTTTTCCAAGGAATACGGGAGGGTGGAATTTCCAACATTCATCATACATTCACCTAGGTAGGTAATTATCGTGGTCTCAATGCAGGATGAATCATAATGAATCTCGTGAGGGGTGCGGGGTACATGTACATAACCCGTGGGTCTACTTTATTTCGGCACCTCATCTTCTAAACGAGTTATCCCCGTCCCAACTCAAAGTGCGCCACGACCGCTATGCAGTCATTCAACCTGGACATCATCGGGCAGCCGCCGAACCTGCACATCTACACGCAGCTATGCGTCTGCTTTTCTGTGGCCAACGACTCGGATGCGACCCGCCAAGCAGCAGCCGACACCCTCGCACAGGGCCTGAAGAAATTGGCACAGCGCGTGCCATGGCTTTCGGGAAAAATCATCCACGAGCCGTCAAGTGAAGCCGGGAACTCAGGAGTCTACAAGATCGTCCCCTGGGCTAATGCCCCTCCGCTCGTGATCCGCGATCTCCGGGGTGGCCCATCCGCCCCAACGATGGAAGCCCTCCAGAGGGGAAATTTCCCCATGCAACTGCTAGACGAGGCCCTCATCGCGCCGTACATGACCATCCCCGGCGGAACGGCTGGATCGAAGCCTGATGATCCGACGGCTGTTTTTGCAGTTCAGATGAGCCACATCGATGGCGGCATGTTGCTGACCTTTGTCACGCAGCACCAGGTCATGGATCTTGCTGGGCAGATACAAATTATGCGCCTCCTTTCCATGGTCTGTCGAGGGGAGGACATTCCAGACAGCGAGGCGGAACTCGCCAACAGTGATCGTTCCGACATCGTTCCGCCTCTCGGTGACGACGAGCCGGAGCCCATTGAGCAATTCAGTCAGCAGACAGTGAAGCCATCTCCCCCACCTTCTGCACCAACTGATACGGCCACTGTGGTCTCAGTCTGGGCAAGTTTCTCCTTCTCGCGGGAATCTCTCGCCGCGCTCAAGGCAGCTGCTCTAGAGACCGGCACATCACCAAAGGTCTCCACGGATGACGCACTCACCGCATTTATCTGGCAGTCTATCACCCGCGCGCGAAACCACCGCCTCCAAAATGACCAGGACCCAAACACTCCCGAAGCAGAAGTAACCCTCGGCCGCGCCGTCGACAGCCGCCGATACCTCGGCATCCCGAAGGAATACCCCGGCCTGTGCAACAACATGGTCTACCTCACGCACACCGTCCAAGAAACACTTGACATGCCCCTGGGGAAAATGGCCTCGGAGCTCCGTGTTGCCGTCGACCCGGCCACGTCTCAGATCGGGCTGTATATGCGCGCCCTAGCCGCCCTTCTCCGACGGACGCCGGACAAGGGAATTGTCTCCATGGGCGCGAACATAAACCCATCGAGAGATTTCATGCTTAGCTCGTGGGCGGGCGCGGACTGTTATGGTCTCGATTTTGGGATGGGAATGGGGCTGCCCGTGGCTGTTAGGAGGCCGCGGTTCTATCCGGTTGAGGGGCTGGGGTATCTGCTGCCTAGACATCCGAGTGGGGATATTGTGTTGACAATTTGTTTGAGGGAGGGGGATATGGCGGTGCTGAGAGGGGATGGGAAGTTTGGGAGGTATGCTGTGTATGTTGGCTGATGAAGGGTAAGACAGAGACATCTGATGCACGCTGTGGATCGAAGGCTCTTTCGATGGAAAAACGAGTGTGTTGATTGCTTCAATCGGTTGGAAGCCGAGGGCTTCCAACCGCTAAATACTGCGTACAATGGGGTAGTTCCATTCCTCCGTTGTTGTGGCCTGGAATGAGCCACGCAGTAATTCAACAGAATACCAGCGATCGGTCCGATCGCTGGTATGGAGGCTATTCAGGGATTGGATTCGTGTGACAGCATCACCTAAACTCCTTTGTGATTGTTTCGGTACCTAGATACGTAAAACTCATTGTCCCCGTCCAGCTTAGCCCCAAAACGCCTTAGCCTGCTGCCCCAACGACTTCTGCCCCGCCGTATTCGCGTGACATCCATCCTGCACCTCGCCCCTCAGCAACTTAAACTCGCCCGGATACGTGACATTCAACGCCTTATCCTCGCCCGCCCTCCTCGCCAAATCCACCGTAAGCTGCGGCCCCTTCGGCCCCGCCAGCGAGCAACTCCCCGGATTATCCGGATACACCGGCTGCCCGGTGATCCAAATCCGTGCCCCGGGCGCCGCATGTCCCCGCGCGTTGGCCACCAGCTGCTTGACCTCGTCGTAGGTGGCCCCTGGGTTCTGAAAGATGCAGATCTGCACCCACACCTCGGACGGCTTGCCGTACTTGGCGGCCTGCGCGTCGAATTTGCCCCAGCTGGGGGACGTGGTGCTTGTCCAGGACTGCACGACGAGGCCGCCCGTGCCGTAGGGGCCCCACATGTGTTTGCCACCGATGGCGATGTAGCCTTGGGCGACGTTTTCGGACATGGAGCAGCCGACGAAACCCATCGAGGGCTCGCGAACTTGGCGGCGGGTGGGCGTGGCGGAGGCGAGGCCGAGGAGGAAGGGGGTGAGTGGGAGGTGCATGGTTGGGTTGGGGGGACTTTGTTTGGATAGATGGAGGGAAGGAAGTTGGGGTACCCTGGTGGTTAGAATCCAAGGGAGTTTCGTTTGGATGCTCTGCAGAGGTCCTAGTGTACTACTTATACTTGAACCTGCGGGTGCGGAGGCAACTTCAACTGCTGCACTTGCAATTTAACTCGGCTCTATCTCTGGAAGGGTTGTCAAGACACGTAAACAAGCTACATACCCTACAGTACCGAGCCCAGCATTCGGGGCCTTGAAGTATCGGTGTTTCTTGACCGGAATGTGGGGGAGTAGATTCAGGGCCCGCGCCTGAAGAGAGTGACATCCTCGACCGGCGGACCGGAACGTGGACAGCAACCTCCCTGATTGGCCGGCGTTGAATGACACCCGTTTCGGCCTAGCGCGTCCTCTCCCAGGCAATGCATTTACAAGGCTTGGAAGCCCAGCTCTTCGAGAAACCACGTTTTGCCTAAACACGACCCACCGCGACCCAGCACAATCGCCGACACCTTTAAAGGGCTCGCCGTTCCCAAAGAAGCCCGAATCCGCGCCCTCCTCCCTCTCGAACTCCCGATCACACAAACCGACACCATGGTTGGAGTCCCCGGCCGCTCCAAAGCATGCATCACCTGCCGCCAGCGCAGAAAAGGGGTAAGTTGCCTCCCACCAAATTCCGCTGTACCTACCAAAGGGCTTACAACCCCAGTGCGACCTCAAAAAGCCCGCCTGCACCCAATGCACCAAGGCTGGCCTCAACTGCGCCGGCTACGACCCCCCGCGCGTCTTTGTCGTGAGCACGCCACGCACCCGACACCCTGGATATAGCCTGAGAGCAGCTGCCGCAGCTTCCCAGCCGCCGAGCGACCTGTGGCACCGTATCCACCACCATGGTGGCCAGATATCCAGTGAAACTACGAGCCTCCGACTGTTGGCGCGCCCCGAGGACGAGCGGAGATGCATCGCTTCGTTCTGGGAGGCGTACTTCCCTGATGGGCGGCCCATCCCCGCGGGCGCGGTGAGGAGTTATACCTGCACCTGGACCGAGACGGCGAGGAAGCTTTTCGGGGAGGAGGAATGTCTGCGGCATGCGCTGTGGGCGAATTGTCTCCTTGTGACGGGGAACTGGGAGGGGGTGGAATGGATGTTGAAAGAGGCGGCAGTGATGTATGGGAAGGCTCTGTCTGGGCTGAGGGCTTCGCTGGGGACAGCACATGGGGCGAGGAGGAACTCCGTGGTGGCAACGGTGAAGCTGCTTGAGATGTTTGAGGTAGGGATGCGGTAGTCTGGCGAGCGTTGGTGCTGGTACTGATGCAGAACGCTTATAGGCTTTCTCTCGGCGGACGGACTCGGGTGAGACCCCTGATCGGTTGCCAAGTTGGGGACAGCACCACGCCGGCGAGCTTGCGCTATTCCTTTCCAGAACTCCCGTGGCACATATCGACGGCGATGCACACCATATATTTGCCGACGAGAGGGTAGAGATGGTAAGCACCCCTTCCTGCCCCGCTGGGAGAAACGAATGCAGAACACCCCCTCATTCTCTCACCCCAGGCACTATCGGCCATCCTCCAGCGAAAGCGACTACCCCTCAGCATGCCTGAGTGGAAGAGCGTCCCCTGGCAAAACATCCCCAAAAACATGAAAGACATCCTCGCCGATGTCCTCGTCGAGATGCCCGGGCTACTCGAAGACCTCGACAACATACTGTGCCTGCCCTCCGAGTCAAGCGCCCAAACTACATCCCGCCGCGATCTCATCCGCAAGTGCTGGGAGTACGACGCGCAACTTCTTTCCTGGCTCGGGCTGCTCAGCAATATCGCCCAACCCCCCGAACATCATGATCCCTGTCCAGAACCGGAAAATCATTCAGGCGAGTCCAAATCGGACCTCGTCACGCACGTTGCCCAAGTCCACGGCATGAGCCTCTTCTGGCTCACGTCCATGGTCCTGTACAGTATTCTTCGGGCTGTATCTGGTCCCGAGGACGTCCTGACTGAGCGGACAGATCCAATGCACCATGCCCGCAAGCTCGTTGAGGCGATTGGGATTTTGATGCGGCCTGAATCGGGGCTGTATGGGAAGCAGAGTGCGGCGCTGCAGATCGAGATTGCTTGGCGGTATGCGACGGAGCTGGGTGGTTCTTCAGACGAGGGTGGGGATCTGTTGGAGGCTTTGGAACGGTTGAGAGGTGATTTGGACAGGGGATTGGTGGCGACAAGGGAGGGTACCAAGGCTGAGAGTGGGGATGTGGGACTGGGAATTGGGATGGAGGCTATGAAGGGGAAAGAAAGCATGGAAATTTAGGATACCCGGCTTTCGTATGGAGTATTGCACTGCTTTGGGGATTTAAATACGGCATTCGCTGAAAGAATTCAAGCAGCGTGTCCGTCGCTGGATTTCACGGCTCAGATTTGGAGTTGGTGTATGTCCAGGGACAGCTTCAACCCTCTGCCACGTCTACTCTCCATGCAAATCATGTATTTAGATATTAGCTTAGACACTTAGCTATGACGTCGCTTCATGAAGGTGGGCAATAAAAATAGCTGCGTGGTAGTACCATTCAGGGGCTGAGACGGCTAATCTCAGCTCCCGTCCCCAGTGCACCAATCGCCATTCACCCCCATCATTGAGCTCGGCCGGGCATGGCTCCGTCTTACCATGCATTTCTTGTTGCGTGCTCAGCTCGATAGATCGACCGCAATCGAAAAAAATGATACATAGAATTAATTTCCCTCCACCTACCCCTAAACCCCTCAGTAACCCGTTCCCTTCCAGACTTCTCGTAACCACAACCCCTGTTCTCAAAATGTTCCTCCCCCTCATCCTCTCCCTCGTCACGCTCACTCCCCTCCTCACCCTCGCCGCCCTCAATGGCCGCTGCACCGGAAGCAAAGCAACCGGGCAGTTCAAAACACAGGGGATCTGCATCAAGACCTCGACATGCCGACGGTACAGCGGCACCACCAAGAACGGCGCGTGTCCCTTTGATGACGACGACGTGAAGTGCTGCATCATCGACAAGTGTGGCCCGTATCCGGAGGGAAATCTGGGGGGGAAGAGTCATTGCGAGTGGAATACGGATAAGGATAGTGCGTGTAATGTGTTTGGGATTTGGTATGATGGTGAGTATTTCCTGTGGGAGGAGGGTGAGGAAAAGTGTAGTATGGGGGCTGACAGAGAGATAGATCGGTGCCCAGGGGGAGATAACTATAAGTGTTGCGAGATTCCATGAGCGACCCAATGAAGATTGTCTCCGGGTGAAATGAGAGATGGGCTAACTGTACGAGGTTCTGAGAGGAAAAGGAGGGTTCCGAAATAGCGCAAACAATGCCTTCCGGTGGCGTCAAAGTGGTTTCCCGGTTTCAGAACATGAATCACCTCCATGCTATGGCGAGAGACGACACCTAGTCTGTTCGTGAAGTATTATTCACCCTTGCTGCCCGAACCCCACACCAGATGTCTGTCGCGCAACATCAACCGCGGCGAGTTCGAAGGCGCCGCTAGCGTCTTAAGTAACTGATTCAGGCGTCCTATTCCCTGCCCACTCTTCTTAATTCAACTGCCTAGTTAGCCCCTATTAATCGGAGACGTGACTCTGAGGAGTTAAAGAGACCTGATCTCGGGTCTTTCCTTCGGCCCTTGAGCGCTGGGCCTTCTTGAGATTCTCGGCCGAAGGCGATGCCAGGGTGGGCAATATTGAGGCACAGAGCAGAAAGGAGCATCATCCTATGTTTTGCAAGCCAACTGTTAGTTACTGCCATATGTGAAAAGGGTCTGACATGAGGGATCGGTAGAAGAAAACTCATGTGGACTCGAGGGTCATAAATGCTGCCTCGTTGCGTATTAATGGCGTCTCATAATCGTCCCGCAGCTCGTCAATCCGGAAAATACAGCAGATCAGGATAGATATTGTCGAAGCAAACAAGAACGCGATAAAAGGTTTTGTCCGAGTCTGGAGTGGCTTTGATGCCAAGTGTTTCCGGACATAGCGAATGACGTACTCGGCAAACAGAACAACAAAGATGATGATAGTCACAACCTGGAGGATGATGCCTCCAATGGAGATCCGCACGCCGCTTCTATTTCCACTCGCACCTTGTACAAATGCTTGGGGAATGAGGGAGACAAGGATGCAGAGGATGAAGAACCAGACGAAGAACTTCGGGTTCAAGTGGAACAGGGAACTGTCGAGGTGGTCGATCCTTGTGGGCTCGGATCAGCGTCATCACGGGGCAACAAGGGGGTACAAATGGGGCCTCGACGTCTTGGAGAGCAGCACATAAATTGCCGAACAAAAGAATACGGGTGCAGTGGTGATGCAGACTAAGATGGAACATGACCAGTCAGCACGAAGGTGGCTTGCATGCAGAGCGGTGATTTCAAACTAGGGTGTCTTACCGATCTGGATAACGAATGCGTTGAACGAAAAGGGGTTCGAGTGCAAAATGATCCGCCCAATTTACCCAATGATCTCGTCCAGACAGCCGGCAACCATGCAGATCGTAAATCCCCACGTCCTCCACTTGATCCCCTGAGCCAAGTGGACGAGCATCAAAAGCGTGAAGACTCCGATGACGGCGCCATTCCCCGGAGTCGAGGACTGGTATTCGAGGATACTGGCC